>Ga0222427_100396_pt1 | contig 71340 bp, 50 predicted proteins | sample 2B20Ametagenome_FD_182890 | JGI IMG/M metagenome (GOLD analysis project Ga0222427, IMG submission 182890) | Enriched microbial communities from leaf-cutter ant dump, University of Wisconsin, Madison, United States - 2B20A (version 2) | ecosystem: Environmental > Terrestrial > Nest > Insects nest... | reverse complement strand
CTCGCCGCCTGGCGGGCCTGCTCCATGAGCAGCTACTCCATGCGAGAAAGCGGGACATCACCAGCCTCATCGGGCTGACGCTGGCCGGCATGGCGTCATGCCAGTTGCCTCACCGTCCGGGAAGGGTTGAGCCGCATGCCAAAAAACGAAGGCCGCGACCCTTGCCCCTCTTGATGGAGCCACGTCCCATTGCACGGCTCAAAATCCAAGAAACGCGCTTAAGGTAGTGCCATGGGTGTCAGACACCCGGGAAACAGCCGAGCAAACTGAAGATCAATCCATACGGGTGTCAGACACAAGCAGCATCGCCTTGTCGGACACAAAACTTCCCCCGCAGGCACCGCCTCGTCCTCGCTACCCCATCCCCAGCAAACTCTCGCACAGCCGCGGCGATTTCAGTTTTTGCAGCCACCATTTCAGCGCTTCCCCGGGCGGCTCGGCCCGCCAGGCGTAGGCGACATGTTCCGTCAGCGACATGCCTTCATCGGTTTCGCACACCACCAGCACGCCCTGCGCCAGATACGGCGCGGCCAGGGTCAGCGGCAAATAGCCGCAGCCCAGGCCGCGGACCTGGGCGTCGATCTTGGCTTGCATGGTGGGCATGACCAGCGTGGGCTGGTCGGTCAGGATGCCGCGGGTTTGCGGCGCCAGGTTGCGGGACGTGTCCGCCACCACCACCGCGCAATAACGGGTGATATCGGCCCGGCTGAGCGGCTGCGGCAGGGACGCCAGCGGATGATGGGCCGCAACGCAGAACGCAAATTGCGATTGTCCCATCGCCTGTGAACGATAGGGCCCTGTCGGTTCCCCCGCCGCGCCCGCGCCGATGACCAGGTCCGCCCGGCCCGACGTCAAAGCGTCCCAGTTGCCGCTCAGCACCTCGCTGGAAAAGCGCAGCGTGGTGGCGCTGCCCAGCGCCTGGAATTCCTCGATCAAATCGTAAAGCGGGCGCCAGGGGAGCACCGCGCTGACGGCGATGCGCAGTTCCACCTCCCAGCCCGTGGCGATGCGCTTGACCCGGCAGGCCAGGTCGTCCAGCGACTGCAGCACGTGGCGCCCGTCGCGCAGCAGCGTTTCGCCGGCGGGCGTCAGCAGGGCGCGGTGCCCCGAGCGGTCGAACAACAGCACGTCCAGGCCGTCCTCGAGCTTGCGTATGGAGTAGGTGACGGCGGAGGGCACCTTGCCCAGTTCGCGGGCCGCCTTGGCGAAACTGCCATGGCGCGCGATGGCGTCCACCAGGATGAGCAATTCAGGGGTAATGGGCTGCATCGGAAGTGACTATTCAAATAATTTGAATGATTCCGTCAAAATATAGCGCCAAATCGCGGACTTGGCACGCGCACAATATCACTCATGCCGGTGCTGCGGCGGTTTCCTAAGGGAAGCACAGAGAATCAAGCCCGCAGAACCATTCACATTATTGAAACAGGAGTCCGCAATGCTGACCACTCGCCGCGCTGCCGAACGGGGCCACGCCAACCACGGCTGGCTGGATTCGTTCCACACCTTTTCCTTCGCCAACTATTACGATCCCGCCCACATGGGCTTCGGCGCGCTGCGCGTGATCAACGACGACCGCATCGCCGCCGGCCGCGGCTTCGGCACGCACGGGCACCGCGACATGGAGATCATCACCTACGTGCTGGATGGCGCGATCGCGCACAAGGACAGCATGGGCAGCGGTTCGACCATCCAGCCGGGCAACGTGCAGCGCATGAGCGCCGGGCGTGGCGTAATGCACTCGGAGTTCAACCCGCTGCCGGACACCGAAACGCACATGCTGCAGATCTGGATCGAGCCCGACGTCACCGGCATTGCGCCCGAGTATGAAGAGCGCGGCTTCAGCGATGCGCAAAAGCGCGGCCGCCTGCAAGCCCTGGTGTCGGCCGACGGCATCGACGGTTCGATGAAGATCCATCAGGACGCGCGCCTGTATGCCGGCCTCTTCGACGGCGCCGAGTCCGCGGCCCTGGAACTGGCCCCCGGCCGCCGCGCCTGGGTCCACGTGGCGCGCGGCAGCGTGGTCGTCAACGGCACCGAACTGTCGGCCGGCGACGCGGCCGCCATCACGGACGAAAGCCGTGTCGAGCTGTCGGGCGGAAAGAACGCCGAAGTGCTGGTGTTCGACCTCGCATGATGCCGCCGCCGGGCGGAACTCTCCGCCCGGCAGGCCTTAAGATGGCCTTGATTCCCCACATCCGGAGACTTTCACCATGTCCACCTTGTCCGAAGCAGGCGAAAGCCAGATCGAAGCCGTCGTGGTGCCGCGCACCAGCGACCTGGGCGGTTTTTCCGTCCGGCGGGCCATCCCCTCGGCGCAGCGCCGCACCGTCGGGCCGTTCGTCTTTCTCGATCACATGGGTCCCGTCGAGTTCGCGCCGGGTTCCGGCATCGACGTGCGGCCGCATCCGCACATCGGCCTGTCCACCGTGACCTATCTGTACGAAGGTTCCATGGTCCATCGCGACGGCGCCGGCCATACGCAGACCATCCTGCCCGGCGAGGTCAACTGGATGACCGCGGGCCGCGGGATCGTGCATTCCGAGCGCTCCTCGCCCGAAAGCCGCCAGGCCGTGCAGCGCCTCTGTGGCCTGCAGATCTGGGTGGGCCTGCCCCAGACGCATGAAGAGACCGATCCGGGCTTCACCCATTACGGCCTGGACGCCCAGCCGGTCATCGAAGGCGAGGGCGTGCGCGCCCAGGTCGTCGCCGGCACGCTCTTCGGCAAGACGTCCGGCGTGAAGACGCTGTCGCCGCTGTTCTACGGCGACATGCAATTGCAGGCGGGCGCCACCGTGGTCCTGCCGGCCGAGCACGAGGAACGCGCGGCCTACCTGGCGCAGGGCAGCGTCGAGATCGACGGCCAGGAATTCGAAAGCGGGCGCCTGGTGGTGTTCGCGCCGGGCCGCCCCGTGCAGATCCGCGCCAGGACCGCCGCGCGCTTCGCGGTGCTGGGCGGAGAGCCGCTGGACGGGCCGCGTTTCGTCTGGTGGAACTTCGTGTCCAGCAGCAAGGACCGCATCGAACAGGCCAAGCAGGATTGGCAGCGCAGCCGCTTCGACCAGGTCGTGCCCGGCGACGAGACCGAGTACATCCCGCTGCCGGAACCGCGCGTGTAAGGCATGTGGCAAGCCCGCCGCGAGAGTTCCCGCGCGGCGGTATGATGCGCGTCCCGACCTCAACAACAAACCGGGATGGAGACACTATGCATCGCTACACCGTCAACGCGCTGCGCGGCCTGGCCGCGCTGGCGCTGATCCACGGCGCCTCGTCGGCGCTGGCCGCCGGCTATCCGGCCAAGCCCATTACCTTCATCGTTCCCTACACCGCGGGCGGCACCACCGACCTGGTGGCGCGCACGGCAGGGCAGAAGGTGGCCGAGAAGCTGGGCCAGCCCGTCATCGTCGAGAACCGCCCGGGCGCGGGCGGCAATATCGGCATGGACGCCGTGGCGAAGGCCGCGCCCGACGGCTACACCATCGGCTTCGGCGCGATCTCCACGAACGCGCTGAATCCATTCGTGTATCCGGCCATGCCGTTCGATCCCACCAAGGATTTCACCGGCGTCAGCATGCTGGGCGCGTCGTCCGTGGTGCTGGAAACCGGCCCGGCCCTTAAGGTCGGCAGCGTCAAGGACCTGGTCGCGTACGCCAAGCAGCATCCGGGCACTTCGTTCGGCACGCCGGGCACCGGCACGTCCATGCACCTGGCCGGCGTGATGTTCGACCAATCGACCGGCGCCGGCATGCAGCATATTCCGTACAAGGGCAGCGCTCAGGCGCTGAACGACCTGCTGGGCGGGCACTTGCCGGTGATGTTCGACAACCTGCCGGCCTCGCTGCCGCACATCAAGTCGGGCAAGGTGCAGGCGCTGGCGGTCACGGGCAGCAAGCGCGCGCCGGCGCTGCCGGACGTGCCCACGCTGGCCGAGCTGGGCTACGAGGCGGCGGTGGTCGATCCGTGGTTCGCGGTCTACGGCCCGGCGAAAATGTCGCCCGAAGCGACCAAGGCGCTGAGCGAAGCGTTCCAGTGGGCGCTGGCGCTGCCGGAAGTGAAGGACAAGCTGGAGCAGGCGGGGTTCATGCCTTACGGATCCACGCCGGAGGAAGTGGAGCGCCTGACGCAGAGCCAGCATGAGGCGTTCAAGGCCTTGTCGCAGAAGGTGAAGTTGGCGGTGGATTGAGGGGGCGGTAGATATCCGGGCGGCGGTGGCTTATGTTGTTTGGTGTCAGACACCCGGGGAGCGTTGGCGCAAGGTGCTGAGCGTTTCGTATGGGTGTCAGACACCTGAGAGGCTGTGCCAAATGTCAGACACCTGAGAAGCTGTGCCAAATGTCAGACACCTGAGAAGCTGTGCCAAATGTCAGACACCTGAGAAGCTGTGCCAAATGTCAGACACCTGAGAAGCTGTGCCAGGTGTCTGACACCCCTACGAGACAACCTTCAAACCGTGAGCCGCCGCCACCCGGGTGTCTGACACCCACCATCAACAAAAAACCTACCGCCCCCGCGCATAAGCCTGCTCACGCCGCTCCTCCAGCGCCTCTCTGCGTATGAAGTCGCGCACGAACGCATTGGCCGGATGATGATGCAGGTTGTACGGCGTGTCCCACTGCGCGATGCTTCCCTTGGACATCACGCCGATACGGTCCGCGATGGCGAAGGCTTCGGCCTGGTTGTGCGTGACCAGAATAGCCGTATGCCCCGTGGTCTTCAGGATGTCGCGGACTTCGAACGCCAGCCGTTCGCGCGTATCCACGTCCAGGTTCGAGAACGGTTCGTCCAGCAGCAGCAGGTCGGGCGAGGGCGCCAGCGCGCGCGCCAGCGCCACGCGTTGTTGCTGGCCGCCGGAGATCTCGTGCGGATAGCTGTTGGCGGTGTGCGCCAGGCCCACCAGTTCCAGCATTTCCTCGACGCGGCGGGCGCGGTCGGCGCGCGCCATCTTGCGCAGGCCGAAGGCCACGTTCAGCGCCACCGTCAGGTGGGGGAACAGGGCGTAGTCCTGGAACATCATGCCGACGTGGCGCAACTCCGGCGCCACCTGCACGGTAGGCGACGAGATGACCGTGCCGTCTAGCAGGATGCGTCCGGCGCGCACCGGCTCGAAGCCGGCAATGGCGCGCAGCACCGTGGTCTTGCCGCAGCCGGATTCCCCGAGCAGGCAGCCGATGTGCCCGACGGGCAGGCCCAGCGTCAGGTCCTGCACCACGGGTTTCAGGCCGGCCGGGGTGTCGTAGGCCAGGGAGAGGTGATCGATTTCTAGCAGATCGGGCACGATGATCAATGTCCCATTTTCAGATTGGTCCGCGCCAGCAGAATGACGGGAAGCAGGCCGGCCAGCACGATGGCAAGCGCCGCCACGGCGCCTTCCTCGTAGGTGCCGCGGGCGGCTTCCGCATAAAGCCAGGTGGCAAGAGTGTCGAAGTTCATGGGCCGCAGCAGCAGCGTGGCCGGCAGTTCTTTCATGGCGTCCACGAACACCAGCAGCGCGCTGGCCGCCAGGGCCGGGCGCAGCAGGGGCAGGTGCACGCGGCGCAGCGTGCCGGCCGAGGTTTCGCCCAGCAGGCGCGAAGCCTGTTCCAGCGAAGGCGGAATGCGCGCCAGGCCGGCTTCCAGCGCGCCGGTTGAAATCGCCAGGAAGCGGATGGCGTAGGCGCACACCAGCGCGCCCATCGATCCCATCAGGAACAGGCCGTTGCCGCCGAACACCTTGGCGACCGCGGTGTCTATCCACACGAACGGCGTCAGCAGCCCGATGGCCAGTACGGTGCCCGGCACCGCGTAGCCCAGGCTGGCGATGCGGGCGCAGGCGCGTCCGGGGTTGAAGCCTGCGCTTTCGCGCAGGGTGCGGCCCGCCCAGGCCACCACGAGCCCGCAGAGCAGGGTGACCACCGTGGCGCTGAAGGCCACGATCAGCGTATTGCTCAGGCCCCGGAGCAATTGGTCGGACACGCCGCCGACCAGATGCAGGCGCTTGTAGGTTTCAACGACCAGGTACAGCGCCGGCGCGACGAAGCCCACCAGCACCGGGATCCAGCCCAGCGCCGCCGCGACCGCCGCGGCCGGCCCATGCAGGCGGCGCGGCTGCATGGGGCGCATGCGCTGGGTGTTGGCGTAGCGCTGGCGCTTGCGCCCGTGGCGTTCCAGCAGGATCAGCCCGATCACGATGGCCAGCATGGTAAGCGCGATCTGCGCCGCACCGGCCAGGTCCGAGCGCGTGACCCAGGTGGTGTAGACCGAGACGGTCAGCGTCTGCACGCCCAGGAACTCGGACGCGCCGATATCGTTCAGGGTTTCCAGCAGCGCCAGGCTGACGCCGACCACGATGGCCGGACGCGCCAGCGGCAGGGCGACGCGGAAGAACACCGCGACGCGGCCGGCGCCCAGCGTGCGGGCGGCTTCCAGCAGGCTGGCCGCCTGCGTCATGAACATGACGCGGGTGCTGAGGTAGACGTACGGATACAGCACGAAGCCCAGCACGAAGATCGCGCCATGGATGGACCGCAGGTCGGGCAGGCGGAACTGGCGCGGGCTGTCGTAGCCCAGCAGCGCGCGGATCGCCGTTTGTATGGGGCCGATGGGGTGCAGCAGGTCCAGGTAGGCGAACGCGATGATGTAGGTGGGCACCGCCAGCGGCAGCAGCAGGGCCCAGGTCAGGACGCGGCGGGTGGGGAAGTCGTAGGCCGTCACCAGCCAGGCCGCGCCCGTGCCCAGCAGCGTGACCAGCACGCCGACGCCGGCCAGCAGCATGGCGGTATTCGCCAGCGCCTGGGGCAGCACGTAGCTGGCAAGATGCTGCCAATGGGCGAGTTCGCCGCCCAGCGCCCACCAGCCCAGCGTCAGGACGGGCGCCAATACGGCCAGCGCGATCAGGGCGGCGCCGGCCAGCCAGCCGGCCCCGCGTTCAGTCCAGCGCAAACGCAGCGGCCGGGGCAAAGAATCTGTATGCATGCTTCAAGTCGATGGCATCAATGGCAAGGCCTGCTCCCTCCGGAAAGAGGGGAGCAGGCCCTACGCGCGGATCCGCGCGTTTGTCACTGCCGCAGGGATGGGCCGCGCCGCGAGGCGTGGCGGTCCGTGGGCTTATCAGTTGTCGAAACCGACCTTGTCCACCAGTTCGCTGGCTTGCTTGCGATGCTTGGCGATCTCGGTCAGGGGCAGCGGGTCCACCTTGAGTTCGCCGAAGCTGGCGATCACGGGATCGAGCTTCACGCCCTTGCGGACGGGATATTCATAGTTGGCCTGGGCGTACAGGGCCTGGGCGGGCTCGGACACCAGGAAGTCCAGCAGCTTGATCGCGTTGGCCTTGTTGGGCGCGTGGGCGGCAACGGCGGCGCCGCTGACGTTCACGTGCGTGCCGCCGCTCTTGGCGTTGGCGAAGGTCGGGCGGATGACCTTGATGGCGTCGCCCCACTTGCGGGCGTCCGTGCCGGGTTCGGCATTCTTCATGTGGCCCACGTAATAGGCATTGGCCAAGCCGATGTCGCAGATGCCGCCCAGGATGTCGCGGGCCACGTCGCGGTCGCCGCCGGCGGCCTTGCGGGCCAGGTTGGCCTTGACGCCGCGCAGCCATTTCTCGGTGGCTTCGGCGCCGTCGTGCGCGATCATGGAGGCGACCAGCGCGGTGTTGTAGGGGTGCTGGCCGGAACGGATGCAGACCTTGCCCTTCCACTTGGAATCGGCCAGGTCTTCATACTGGAAGCTTTCCAGCTTCAGGTCTTTTTCCACATACAGCACGCGGTCGCGCAGCGACAGGGCGTACCACTTGCCGTCGGTGCCGCGCAGGTTGGCCGGGATGACCGATTCCAGGGTCTCGGACTTGATGGATTGGGTGACGCCGCCATCGACCAGGTCCAGCAGATTGCCGATGTCCACGGTCATGAGCACGTCGGCGGGCGACTTGGCGCCTTCGGCCTTGACGCGTTCCAGCAGGCCGTCCTTGACGAACACGGTATTGACCTTGATGCCGCTTTCCTTGGTGAAGGCGTCGAGCAGGGGCTGGATGAGCTTGGGTTCGCGGGTGGTGTAGAGGCTGACTTCCTCGGCGGCGTTGGCCGACACGGTGAAGGCGGCGGCGCCGGCAAGCGCCAGGGCGCGCAGCAGCGAATTCAATTGGGGACGCTTGGTCATGGCGAAGTGCTCCGGCTAGGGCTACAGCGGAGACGGCAGCGCGGCGCGCGCGCGTGTCCGCTGCATAAAAAGCGGTCTGCTAACGAAAATGATTATCAACTGAGAACGGCACAATAACAGGAAGCTTTGCAGCGTTCAACTATTCGTAAGCGTGCTGTGCGGGCGCTTGATCCCCATCAATACGGCATAAGGGTATTACGGAATAATGAGAGCAGTTATCATCAAGACCCTGTAGAATAGGGTCAACCCTAATGCCGCCCGCGCCTTTTTTGCGGTGCGGAACGACCTCGCGGTGCGGGGCCGGGCCCGCCTGGAAACCAGACCCGTCCGACTTCGTCTCGCCCTTACTTCATACGACATGGCTGCTTTCAACACTGAGCGCGTATTGAGCGTGCACCACTGGAACGACACCCTGTTTTCCTTTACCACCACGCGTGACGCGGCCTTGCGGTTCCACAACGGCCACTTCGTGATGATCGGCCTGGAAGTCGAAGGCAAGCCCCTGCTGCGGGCCTACAGCATCGCCAGCGCGAACTACGAAGAGAACCTCGAGTTCCTCAGCATCAAGGTGCAGAACGGCCCGCTCACGTCGCGCCTGCAGCACCTGAAAGAAGGCGACACCATCCTGGTCAGCCGCAAGCCCGTGGGCACGCTGGTCGTGGACGACCTGCGGCCGGGCAAGCATTTGTTCCTGTTCGGCACGGGCACCGGCCTGGCGCCCTTCATGAGCATCATCAAGGATCCGGACGTCTACGAACGCTTCGACAAGGTCATCCTGGTGCACGGCGTGCGCTGGGTCAGCGAACTGGCCTACGCCGACTTCATCGAGAAGGAACTGCCGAACAACGAATTCTTCGGCGACGTGGTCCGCGAGAAGCTGGTGTACTACCCGACCGTCACGCGCGAACCTTTCCGCAACCAGGGCCGCATCACGGAACTGATGGAAAGCGGCAAGCTGTGCGAAGACATCGGCATTCCCCAGATCAACCCCGAAACCGACCGCGCCATGATCTGCGGCAGCCCGCATATGCTGGCCGACATCAGCGCCATGCTGGACAAGCGCGGCTTCACCGTGTCGCCGGGCGTGGGCCAGCCGGGCGACTACGTCGTGGAACGGGCGTTCGTGGACAAATAATCCGCCGCACCCGCCCACCGGCCAAAACCCACCGCAACGCGGTGGGTTTTTTGTTTTGGAAGCCCGCAACGCCCGCATTGCTGTGCCGCAGCTTAGGGTTAGCCCCTGCTGTCGCCCGCGGGAAGGCTATCTCTATAATTCGTCCATAAAATAAACAATATGTCCATAATATGGAAGGATAAAGAGATATGCCAGTCGACAAGCCCGACGCCGAACCGCTTACCCCTTACCAATACCCGAACCCGCCCGAGGCCCTGCCCGAGATCGTGATTCCGCAAGCCGTGCCCGCCGATGAAAGGGTGTGGGTGCCGCAGGCCGAGAACGTATGGTTCCGGCCGCTCTGTCTGAACGCCAGCCAGGGCTACTGGACCAATCTGCTGCGGGTGCGCAAATCGGGCGTGCTCAGCCGCCACCGCCATCCGCAGGCCGTGCACGGGTTCGTGCTCAAGGGCCGCTGGCGCTACCTGGAGCACGATTGGGAGGCCACCGAAGGCAGCTACGTGTTCGAGCCGCCCGGCGAAACGCACACGCTGTACGTCCCGCCCGACGTCGAGGAAATGATCACGTACTTCCAGGTCAACGGGGTCATGTACTACACCGACCCCTGGGGCAAGGGCATGGGCTACGAAGACGTCTTCACCAAGATAGACATGTGCCGCAAGCACTACATCGAAGCCGGCCTGGGCGAAGACTACGTGCGGCAATTCATCCGCTGACCCCGCCGGGCCCGGCCCATACGGCGGTTTCCGCCATCCCCCCGCAATACAAAAACGATACGGAGACACCATGAAACGTCGCGCGTTCAATCGCTGTATTTTTTCCGCGCTGCTGGGCGCCGCCGCGCTGGCCGCCATCCCGGCTGCGCAGGCGCAGAACTTCCCCGGCCGCGCCATCGAACTCGTCGTGCCCTTTGCCGCGGGCGGCGGCACCGACGCCATGGCGCGCGCCATGAGCGACGCCTCGCGCACGCACCTGCCGCAGCCCATCGTGGTGCTCAACAAGCCGGGCGCGGCGGGCGGCATCGGCCTGACCGAAGTCGCCAACAGCAATCCCGACGGCTACAAGCTGGCGCTGGTGACGGCCGACATGGTGATCATTCCGCACCTGGGCCTGACCAAGACGACCTACGAGAAATTCACGCCCATCATCCAGCTCAACGCCGATCCCTCGGCCATCACGGTAAGCGCCGATTCTCCCTACAACAGCATAGAGGAATTCCTGGCCGCGGCGCGCGCCAAGCCGGAGAGCATGCAGGTGGGCAACGCGGGCATCGGCTCGATCTGGCATTTGGCGGCCGCGGCCCTGGAGGACAAGACCGGCGCCAGGTTCAACCACATCCCGTTCAACGGCGGCAACCCGGCGGTGCTGGCCTTGCTGGGCGGCCACATCGACGCGGTGGCCGTCAGCCCGGCCGAGGTCATGCAATACGTCAAGGCCGGCAAGCTCAAGCCCCTGGCCGTCATGGCCGACGAGCGCGTGCCCGGGTTCGAGAACGTGCCCACGCTGAAGGAACGCAATATCGACCTGTCCATCGGCACCTGGCGCGGCATCGCCGCGCCCAAGGGCACGCCGCAGCCGGTGCTGGACACCCTGGGCGCCGCCTTCCGCCAGGCGGCCGCGGAAGGCAGCCTGAAGCGATTCATGGCGGAGCAGAACCTGGGCTACGTGGTGGCCGACCAGCCGGCGTTCACGGCATTGATGGAGCGGGATAATGCGACCTTCAAGGGCCTGATCGACAAGTTCGGCATGCGCCAATAGATCGCCCGCCACACGACAAGGAGCAAAAGATGGATCTGGGTATCACCGGCAAGACCGCCCTGGTGGGGGGCGCCAGCAAGGGCCTGGGCTACGGCTGCGCGCTGGCCCTGGTGCGCGAAGGCGTGAACGTGGTGATCGTCGCCCGCGGCGCCGAGGCGCTGGCGGCCGCGCGCCAGCGGCTGCTGCAGGAGCGGTCGCGCAGCGACAGCTTCGTAACGGCGGTGGCCGCCGACATCACCACGCCGCAGGGCCGCGAGGCGGTCTTCGCGGCGCACCGCGACTACGACATCGTGGTCACCAACGCGGGCGGGCCGCCGCCGGGCGACTTCCGCGACTGGGACCGGCAGGCCTGGCTGAGCGCGGTCGAAGCGAACATGCTGACGCCCATCGAGCTCATCAAGGCCACGGTGGACGGCATGGCCGAGCGCGGCTTCGGCCGCATCGTCAACATCACGTCCAGTTCGGTCAAGGCGCCCATCGACATCCTGGGCCTGTCCAACGGCGCCCGCAGCGGCCTGACCGGCTTCGTGGCGGGCGTGGCGCGCAGCAGCGTCGCGGCCCGCGGCGTGACCATCAATAACCTGCTGCCGGGCGCCTTCGCCACCGACCGCCTCAGCTCCAGCCTGGCGGCCTCGGCGGCCAAGGCCGGGCAGGGCGTGGACGCCCTGCGGGCCGCGCGCGAGGCGGCGATTCCTGCCAAGCGTTTCGGCAATGCCGAAGAGTTCGGCGCCATCTGCGCCTTCCTGTGCAGCGTGCACGCGGCGTACGTCACCGGCCAGAACGTGCTGGCCGACGGCGGCGCCTATCCCGGTACTTTCTGAGCGAGCAGGCATGACGTTTAAAGCGGATTTATTCGCAGGCAAGACGGCACTGGTCACCGGCGCCACGCAGGGCATCGGCGCGGCCGTCGCCAACCGGCTCGCCGCGCTGGGGGCGCGCACGGTGGCGGCGGGCCTGCAGTCGGGCGCGGACGAACTGGACCCGGGCATCGAGGTGCGCATCGGCGATGTGAGCCGGGCGGACGACGTGGATCGCCTGGTGCAGGGCCTGGACGAGCTGGACATCGTGGTCAATTGCGCCGGCGTCATCCGCCGCGGAGCGGAGCACGACCCGGCGGTCTTCGAACAGGTGGTGGCCGTCAACCTGACCGGCACCATGCGCGTATGCAGCGCCGCCCGCGTACGCCTGGCGCGGCGCGGCGGCTGCATCGTGAACACGGCTTCCATGCTGAGTTTCTTCGGCGGTTCGCTGGTGCCGGCCTATGCCGCCAGCAAAGGAGGCGTGGCGCAATTGACCAAGTCGCTGGCGCTGGCCTATGCCGCCGACGGGGTCCGCGTCAACGCCGTGGCGCCGGGCTGGATCGCCACGCCGCTGACCCAGGCGCTGCAGGACGATCCCGAGCGCGCCGGCCCCATCCTGCAGCGCACCCCGCTGGGACGCTGGGGCCGGCCGGAGGACGTGGCGGACGGCGTGGCCTTTCTGTGCGCGCCCGCGGCTGCCTTCATGACGGGGGTGATCCTGCCGATCGACGGCGGCTATCTGGCGGCCTGAGGACTGCCGCGCAGGCGCCGACAGGCGTTTGCGCGGATAATGGCGAAGCCGTACGCCCGCAAGGCGCGGCTTCGCTTCCCCAGTTTTCCCGTCCGCCACGCCACGCTTTCCGCCATGCAAGACACCCAGTCCGTTGCCAGACCGCCCGCCGCGCAGGTGGCGGGGACCGCCGCTTTTTCGAAGTTCATGCACGTGCTGCAAGTGGTGGCCGATACGCCTGAACCCATGACCGTGGCCGAGCTTAGCAAGGTCAGCGGCTATCCGCGGCCCACCGTTTACCGCACGGTGGCGGCGCTGGTCGCCGAGCGGCTGCTGGCCGAACATCCCGGCACCGGCAAGCTCACGCTGGGGCCGCGCCTGATCCAGTTGGCCAGCCGTAGCTGGGGGCGGTCGGAAATGCGCCTGGCGGCGGTCGAGGACCTGAAGCACCTGCGCGACGCCACCGGCGAAACCGTGCACCTGGCCGTGCCCAACGGCCCGCACATGGTCTATATCGAAAAGCTGGAAAGCCCCAGCGTCGTGCAGATGAATTCGCGCATCGGCACCAATGTCTGCATGCACTCCACGGCGGTGGGCAAGGCCTACCTGGCCATGCTGGACGAATCGGCGCTCCAGGCCGTCCTGGACCTGCTGCCGCAACCCTTTGCCCTGCATACGCCCAACACGGTGAAAGACATGACGGACCTGCGCCGGCAACTGGACCGCGTGCGCGAACGCGGCTGGGCCGCCGACGAAGAAGAGAACGAAGCCGGGATCCATTGCTTCGGCGCGCCCATCTTCGGGCCCGACGGCAAGCCGGTGGCGGCCATCAGTGTCAGCACGCTGCGTTTCCGCCAGAAGCCCGACCCGGACGCCGCCTATGTGGCGCCCTTGCTGGAAGCCTGCCGTTCCATCACGCAGCGCATCGCCGGCAGCCCGATGCTGTCGGCCCGCGACGCGCTGTAGGGGCGCGGGGCCTCGCGGGCCCCGCAGCGCTCATTCAGGCTGGATGCCCGCCTTCTTGATGATGTCGCCCCACTTCTTCGATTCGGCCTGCTGGAACTGCGCCAGCTCGTCCGGCGTGGAGGTGGCGGGATCGGTGCCCGTCTGCGAGTAGAACTGCTTGGCGGGCGCCGTCTGCGTGGCTTTCACCAGCAGTTCGTTCAGGCGCTTGACCACGTCGGGCGGGGTTCCGGCCGGCGCGTAGGCGGCGAACCAATAGCCCATCTCGTAGCCCGGCACGCCCGATTCGGCGATGGTGGGCACGTCCGGCGCCAGCGCCGACCGCGCCTGGCCGGTCACGCCCAGGGCGCGCAGCTTGCCCGACTTGACCTGGGGCAGGCCGGTGGCGGTGTCGGTGATCATCATGTCGATCTGGCCGCCCAAGAGGTCGGTGATCGCCAGCGGGTTGCTCTTGTACGGTACGTGCAGCAACTGGATATTGGCCATCTGCTGCAGCAGTTCCCCCGCGATGCGGCTGCTGGAACTGCCGCTGCCGAAGCTCAGCTTGCCCGGCTGCTGCTTGGCCTGCGCCAGGAATTCGCTCACTGTCTTGGCCGGGGAATTGGGATTGACCACCATGATCTGGCCGCCTTTGCCCAGCAACGTCAGCGGCGCGTAGTCCTTGACGGGGTCGTACGTCAGGCTTTTGTACAGGTGTTCGTTGGCCGCGTGGGTGGTGTTGGTGGTGATCAGCACGGTGTAGCCGTCGGGCGCGGCGCGGGCGCCGGCGGCCGCGCCTATCATGGCGCTGGCGCCGGGCTTGTTCTCGATGACGACGGCCTGGCCGGTCTGTTCGGTCACGCCCTGGCCGATGGCGCGGCCGATCTGGTCGGTGGCGCTGCCCGCCGTGAACGGCACGATGAAAGTGATGGGCTTGGCGGGGAATTGCGCCAGGGCCGGCAGGGGTAGGGCGGCGGCCAGCAGCAGGGCCAGGCGGCCCTTGAAAGCGATGCGCATGTGTGTCTCCTGTGGTGTTTTTTATAAGAACTGCGGAATCAGGCGGCCGCGGGGCGGTCGCCGGGTATGTCTGGCAGCCGGCTGGCCAGCGCGGGGCTGACCTCCACCGTCATGTCCAGCAATCGGAAGGACAGGCTCTTGCCGTGGGTGTCCAGATTGAGGGCGTCGTTGACGCCGCCGTCCAGCACGCCTTCGAGCACGAAGTTCATGGCGTGCAGGGTGGGCAACAGGTAGCGGGTCACGCGCCGCGGGTGGCGGTAGGCGAACCAGGCCGCGACGCGGGCCTCGGTCGCCTGCGCCTCCAGCACCGCGTAGCACTCGGGGTCCCAGGCGATGAGGCTGAGGTTGGAGATATCGCCCTTGTCTCCCGAGCGGCCGTGGCCCAGGCGGTACAGAGGAACGGAAATCAGGTCGGGGCTCATTGCGCGGCTTCCTCCAGGAAGGTCCAGCCGCTGGGCACGGCGGCGCGGGGCAGGGTGCAGGACATCATGTTCAGCCGGGGGCGCAGCGCGGTGCGCACGCCGCCGCCGCCGGCCGGGCCGCAGGTATACAGCGCGTTGACCTCGCGCAGCACGCTCTCGGCCAGCTTGCGGTCCAGGTGTTCCGTGGCGATGCGCAGGCGCACGTCGCGCGCATGCCCCTCGGGCAGGGCGCGGCGCATTTCTCCCGCGTCGTCGGCCAGGATGCTGATGGCGCCGATCAGGTCGGCCCGCAGGCGCAGCGCCGGGTCCACGCGCTTGCGCACGATGTCGGCGGCCAGCCGGGCGCGCGCCTCGGCCTGCACGCCCGCATAGGAAATCTCGGCCTCCGCCAGCCAGCCGCCGCGGTAGCACACGTTCACCTTCAGTTCATCGGGCCGCGCGTGGCCGGTGATGCCGCGCACCGCCACGCGGTCGGCGCCCAGCTCGGCCACCGTGGCGCGGCTCAGGTCCGCAACCACGTCGGGCGTCAGATAGCGCGCGGGGTCGTGCACTTCGTACAGCAGTTGTTCCTTGACCGTGCGCGCATCGACCATGCCGCCCGTGCCGTCCGCCTTGCCGATGACGAACTCGCCGTCGGCGTGGATCTCGGCGATGGGGAAGCCGGCGGCGTGCACGTCCGGCACGTCCTTCAGGCCCGGCACGGCGAAGTAGCCGCCCGTGACCTGCAAGCCGCACTCCAGCATGTGGCCCGCCATGGTGGCGCGGCCCAGCCGGGGCCAGTCGTCCAGGCTCCAGCCGAAGTGCGCCAGCGCCGGCCCCAGCGTGAGGGAAGGGTCCGCCACGCGGCCCGCCACCACGACCTGGGCGCCGGCGGCCAGCGCTTCGGCGATTTCGGCGGCGCCCAGATAGGCATTGGCGCTGACCACGTCCAGCCCGTCCAGGCTGGCGCCCAGGCGCTGCCGCAACAGGTCCCGCTGGGCGGCGCTGGCCAGCGCATCGCCATGCACCACGGCGATGCGGGGCGCGGGCAGGCCCTGCTCGCGGGCCAGCGCGGCGATGCGCCGGGCGGCCGCGGCCGGGTTCGCGGCGCCGAAGTTGCCGACGATGCTGATGCCGTGCCGCAGGCAGTCGCCCAGCACCGGCCCCACCAGTTCGTCCAGCAGCGGCTCGTAGCCGCGTTCGGGGTCGTCGTTGCGGGCCAGTTGCGCCAGCGCCAGCGTGCGCTCGGCCAGCGTTTCGAAGATCAGCGCGCCGCCGCCGCGGGCGGCCAGCGTGCGCACCACGGCCGCGGCGCCGTCGCTGCGGTCGCCGGAAAAACCGGATGCGCAGCCGATGAACAGGGGAGATTGGGACATAAAGGGCAGGGGCCTGTGCCGGGAGCCGGCGTACGGAATCACTATAGGCACCGGCGGATGATCAGTAAAATAGAAAGATCGGATCAATTCATAGAGAAAATCCATGAATCTGTCTGCCCGCCAACTGCGCGCGTTCGTGGCCCTGGCCGACGAGAAGCACTTCACGCGGGCGGCCCAGCGCTGCCACCTGACGCAGCCCGCCTTCAGCGCCGTGATCCGGCAACTGGAAGACAGCGCCGGCCTGCGCCTGTTCGACCGCAATACCCGGAACGTGGAACTGACCGCCGAAGGCCGGGTGCTGGACGCCACGGCGCGCCGGCTGCTGGCCGACATGGAGCTGGTCATGGACGACCTGCGCGACCACGCCGCGCGCCGTCGCGGACGCGTGGCCCTGGCCGCCTTGCCGTCCCTGGCGGCGGGCTGGCTGCCGGGGCTGCTGGCCCGCTTCCGCCAGGCCCACCCGGGGATCGTGATCGACCTGCGCGACGCCTTGCTGGATCCCTGCCTGGACATGGTGCAGGGCGGGCAGGTCGATTTCGCGGTGGCGTCGCGGCGCCCCGACATGAACGACCTGGACAGCGAGTTCCTGCACGCCGACCGCTACTACCTCGTATGCCGCGCCGACCATCCGCTGGCGGATGCCGGCAAGGTCCGCCTGCGAGACGTCCTGCGCTATCCCGTGATCCAGCTTGCGCGCGGCAGCAGCGTGCGCAAGCACCTGGACGCGGCCTTCGGCGCCGACGCGCCCGCGCCGGTGTTCGAGGTGGAACACCTGGCCACGGCCACCGGCCTGGTGCGGGCAGGCCTGGGCATCTCGGTCGTGCCCGCGATGACGCTGTTCCATTTCGGCGGCCCGGACCTGCGCATCGTGCCCCTGGCCGGCAGGGCCCTGACCCGCCCGCTCTACCTGGTGCAGCGCAAGGGCCGCACGCTGTCCGTCGCCGCCCAGGCCCTGTATGACCTGCTGCGCGAACACCGGGGAGATATCGACAGGCCGGGCGGCGTCAACGTACCGTCTGGCGCCGGCCCACAGCTAGTGTCTGGCACCCGCCCACAGCTAGTGCCTGACACCGGCCCATAGCTAGTGTCTGACACCCGTCCACCGCCCGTCACCCCCAAGCACCGCCACAAGGGTGTCTGACACCCCCCCGAACCCTCAATATCCGGCCCCACCCAACAATCCAGCATCCGCCCTACGGCATCCCGGTACTTTCGCAAACGTCTATTGCTGTTTAAACTTCGATAGTTGTAGCTTCTATCCGTCATCTGAAGGATTCCGCCCATGAGCAAGCAAATCATCCATACCGACACCGCGCCCGCCGCGGTCGGCCCTTACTCGCAAGCGGTTGCCGTAAGCGGCACCAAGACTGTCTACCTTTCCGGCCAGATCGGCCTGGAGCCCGGCACCGGCGACCTGGTTTCTGAAAACTTCGACGCCCAGGTCCGCCAGGCGTTCGCCAACATGCAGGAAGTCATCAAGGCAGCGGGCGGCACGCTGGACAACGTGGTCAAGCTGACCCTGTTCCTGACCGACCTGGGCAAGTTCACGGCCGCCAACGCCATCATGGCCGAGATCATTCCCCAGCCGTTCCCGGCGCGTTCCACCATCGGCGTGGCCAGCCTGCCCAAGGACGCGCAGTTCGAAGTCGAGGCCATCCTGGTCCTCTAAGGCGCACCCACGACGTTTCGAACATAGGGGTCCGTTCCTTCATGCCGGCTGCGGCCGCGGCTTCCAAGCGACCCGGCGCCGACACCAAAGGCGCCGGCAAGGCCATGACGGATACGGAGCGCAAGCTCCGTAACCTGGGCCTGGTGCAGCCCGAAGACTTCGTGCTGCACCTGCCGCTGCGCTACGAGGACGAAACCCGCGTCGTTCCCGTCAGTTCGCTGCGGCCGGGCCTTCCGGCCCAGGTCGAAGGCGAGATCACCAAATCCGAGGTGCTGTACCGGCCTCGGCGCCAGCTTACCGCCACCCTGGCGGACGACAGCGGCGAACTCCAATTGCGCTGGCTGAATTTCTACCCCAGCCAGCAAAAGCAGGTCAGCGTGGGCAAACGCCTGCGCGCCCGCGGCGAAGTGCGCGGCGGCCTTTTCGGCCGCGAAATGGTCCATCCCCGCATGACCAGCGCCGACGCCCCGTTGCCCACCGCGCTGACCCCCGTCTATCCGAGCACCGAAGGGCTGCCGCAACTGACCTTGCGCCGCGCCATCGCGCAGGCGCTGGACCGCGCAGACCTGTCCGACACCCTGCCCGACGAGGCGCGCGCCCGCTACGACCTGCCGCCATTCGAGCCCGCCATCCGGGCCTTGCACACCCCGGCCCAGGGCGAATCCGAAGCGGCCCTGCTGGACCGCGTGCATCCGGCCTGGCGGCGCATCAAGTTCGACGAACTGCTGGCCCAGCAACTGTCGCTGGCGGCCGCCCGCGCCGCGCGCCGCATCAAAGAGGCCGAGCCGCTGCCGGTGCGCGCCGAGCCCGGCGGCCTGGTCGCCAGGCTGTATGAAGCGCTGCCGTTCAAGCTGACCGGCGCGCAGGAAAGAGTGGTCCAGGAAATCGCCGCGGACCTGGCCAAGCCGTACCCCATGCACCGCCTGCTGCAGGGCGACGTGGGCAGCGGCAAGACCGTGGTGGCGGCCATCGCTGCGGCCCAGGCCATCGCCGGCGGCGCCCAGGTGGCGCTGATGGCGCCCACCGAAATCCTGGCCGAACAGCACTTCCGCAAGCTGGTGTCCTGGCTGCAGCCGCTGGGCGTGAACGTGGCCTGGCTGAGCGGCAGCCTCTCGGCCAAGGCGCGCCGCGAAGCCGCGGCGGCCGCCGCCGACGGCAGCGTACAACTGGTGGTGGGCACCCAGGCGCTGATCCAGGACCACGTCGAATTCCATCGCCTGGGCCTGTCCATCGTCGATGAACAGCACCGCTTCGGCGTCGGGCAGCGCCTGGCGCTCACGCGCAAGGGCGAAACCGTGCGCGGCCGCATCGTGCCGCACCAGCTCAACATGAGCGCCACGCCCATCCCCCGCACGCTGGCCATGACCTTCTTCGCCGACCTGGACGTTTCCGTCATCGACGAACTGCCGCCGGGGCGCACGCCGGTCGTGACCAAGCTGGTCTCGGACGCGCGGCGCGAAGAAGTCATCGCCCACATCGCCCAGGCCGCGCGCGGCGGGCAGCAGGCCTATTGGGTCTGCCCGCTGGTCGAAGAAAGCGAAGCCCTGGAACTGCAGACCGCCGTGGACACCTACGAGGGCATGCAGGCGGACCTGCCGGACCTGCGTATCGGCCTGGTGCACGGCCGCCTGCCGCAGGCCGAGAAAGCCGCCGTGATGCAGGCGTTCCGCGACGGCGAGATCGACCTGCTGGTGGCCACCACCGTCATCGAAGTCGGCGTCGACGTGCCCAACGCCTCGCTCATGGTCATCGAACACGCCGAGCGCTTCGGCCTGGCCCAACTGCACCAATTGCGCGGCCGGGTAGGGCGGGGCACCGCCGAATCGGTCTGCGTGCTGCTGTACCAGACCCCGCTGTCGCAGGTGGCGCGCGAGCGCCTGCGGGCCATGTTCGAAACCTCCGACGGCTTCGAGATCGCCCGGCGCGACCTGGAACAGCGCGGCCCGGGAGAATTCCTGGGAACCCGCCAGTCCGGCATGGCGCTGCTGCGCTTCGCCGACCTGGAAACCGACGCCGCCATCGCCGAGGACGCGCGCGATGCCGCCGTCTGGCTGCGGGCCGAACACCCGGCGGCCGTCGAAGCCCACCTGGCGCGCTGGATGCGCGGGCGCGAGGATTTCCTGCGCACATGACCATGCAGCCAGCCATGAACCTTTGTTTATCGAACGCCGGCGATACCGCCGGCGCACAACCCGCGGGGGCGTAGTCCACCATGACTCTCACCGAACTCAAGTACATCGTCGCGGTAGCGCGAGAGCGGCATTTCGGCCGGGCCGCCGAAGCCTGTTTCGTCAGCCAACCCACGCTGTCGGTCGCAATACGCAAGCTGGAAGACGAACTGGGCGTCACGCTCTTCGAGCGCGGCGGCGCCGAAGTCGGCGTCACTCCCATCGGCCAGCGCATCGTCGCCCAGGCCCAGAAGGTGCTGGAAGAGAGCGCCAGCATCAAGGAAATCGCGCGGCAGGGCCACGACCCGCTGGCGGGGCCGCTGCGCGTCGGCGTCATCCATACCATCGGCCCGTACCTGCTGCCGAAGCTGGTCCCGGTGCAGATCGGACGCACGCCGCAGATGCCCTTGCTGCTGCAGGAGAACTTCACCGTCCGCCTGGTCGAGCTGCTGCGTCAGGGCGAAATCGACTGCGCCATCATGGCCTTGCCGCTGCCCGAGGCCGGCCTGGTCATGCAGCCGCTGTACGACGAACCCTTCGTCGTCGCCGTGCCCAACGACCACGAGCTGGCGCGCCACAAGGCGATCGACGCGCAAGACCTGAAGCAGCAGACCATGCTGCTGCTGGGCAGCGGCCATTGCTTCCGCGACCAGGTGCTGGAGGTCTGTCCCGAACTGTCGCGCTTCTCGGCCGCCAGCGACGGCATCCAGCGCACCTTCGAAGGCTCCTCGTTGGAAACCATCCGCCACATGGTCGCGGCCGGCATCGGCGTCACCGTCCTGCCCGTGACCGCCGTGCCCGAGCAACCGCCCTCCAACAGCCTGCTGCGCTACCTGCCGTTCGAAGGCCAGGTGCCCGAACGCCGCGTGGTCCTGGCCTGGCGCCGCAGCTTCCCCCGCCTGGCCGCCATCGAAGCCCTGGCCCAGGCTGTTTACGCCTGCGAGCTCCCGGGCGTCAAGATGCTGACCGAGGAAGTCGCCGCCGCCCAGGACTGACCCCGCACAAATACAAGCCTCTGGTACCCGTAAGACAGGCGTACGACAGATGTCAGACACGTGTCAGACACCCCTACGAGACCCGCCACCGCTTACAACGATGTCCCCGGGTGTCTGACACCAACCGCAGCAATGCCATTATTGGGGTGTCAGAGACCCGGGAAGCACCCGGGAATACTGAAAGCCATTCCATACGGGTGTCAGGCACCTGGCATCCTGCGGCGTCTTCCACCAACCCTTGAGCCTCATCAAAAACCCCCATCCTTATTGACGCGAACCTCAAGCAACCCCTCAATTCCCCACAGTTGCAGTGGTATCCTTATTTTGCACTTTCATCCATAGGAGCTAGCAATGGCCAAGTCCACCAAGAAGACCTCAAGCGTTCCGCGCATCAACATCGGTATCTCGGACAAGGACCGCGCCGCTGTCGCCGGTGAACTGTCCAAGCTGCTGGCCGACTCGTACACCCTGTACCTGATGACGCATAATTTCCATTGGAACGTCACGGGGCCCATGTTCAACACGCTGCACCTGATGTTCATGACGCAGTACACGGAAGAGTGGAACGCGCTGGACAGCATCGCCGAACGCATCCGCGCCCTGGGCCACTACGCGCCCGGCACCTACCGCGAATTCGGCAAGCTGTCGTCGATTTCCGAGCCGGACTCGGTGCCCGAAGCCCTGGAAATGGTGCGCCTGCTGGTCACCGCCAATGAATCCGTCGCCAAGACCGCGCGCGCCGCCTTCGAAAAGGCCGACACCGCCAACGACCAGCCCACCGCCGACCTGCTGACCCAGCGCCTGGACGTGCACGAAAAGAACGCGTGGATGCTGCGTAGCCTATTGCAATAAATAGGTGTTGCACTTCGCTTACAATAGCCGGCCGTCTTCCCCTCCCAGGGGAGACGGCCGGATCTTTGTGAACCCTGACATTGGCCGCCGACAGGCGGCCATGTCTATGCGACGTGCCAAAGAAAACGCCCCAGACACCGCCTTCTGCCATCTTCTCGTTTGCCGCGCCCTGGCTGCGCTGGCTGCGGGCGCCGGTGTGGGTGCTGGCGCTGGCGACCGAAGCCAAATCCTTCAAAGACAATCCCATCATCGGCAGCCCCCGGCTGAACCGGGCCGGCCTGCACATCGCGCGCGTCCGGCTGGCCCACCGCATGGCGGATTTCCGGCGCAGACGGCTCCGGCACCTGCTGAGCGAGCAGGACCGCCTGGACTTCGACCGTAACGGATTCATCGTCAAGTCCGACTTCCTGCCGCCGGCCGTCCTGGCCGCGGTGGAGGAGGAGCTGGCCCGGGCCCCGGGCCAGTCACGCGAAATGACGCAGGGCGACACCATCACCCGCCGCATGTCGCTGGACGCCGGCATGCTCAAGCGCATGCCCGCCTTGCGGCAAATGTTGCAGGGAGAACAATGGCTGGGGCTGCTCAGCTACGCCAGCTCGTTCCGCTGCCACCCCATGAACTACCTGCAGACCATCCTGGCGCGCGTGCGCCAGGCCCAGCCGGATCCGCAGACCCAACTGCATTCCGATACCTTCCATCCCACGGTCAAGGCCTGGCTGTTCCTGACGGATGTGGGGCCGGACGACGGACCCTTCGTCTACGTGCCCGGTTCGCACCGCATCAACCGCCGTCGCCTTGCCTGGCTGCGCCGCCAGTCCATGGAAGCCGGCAGCCTGGACCGCCTGAGCGCGCGTGGCTCGCTCCGGGTCACGCGCAAGGCGCTGCGCCGCATGGGCTATCCCGAGCCGCGAGCCTTCGCCGTCAAGAAGAACACCCTGGTCGTCGCGGACACGTCCGGCTTCCACGCCCGCGGCGAAAGCCGGCACGCGTCCACCCGCATTGAAATCTGGGGCTACGGGCGCCGCAATCCCTTCCTGCCCTGGACAGGTTGGGACATCCAGGGCCTGCCCGGCCTGAAGGGCCGGGTCGTTCCCCTCTATTGGCGCGCCCGCGACATCGGCGAATCCCTGGGCCTGCGCCGCAACCCGTGGCGCCGGGTTCCCTTAATCAAGACACCTCATGAATAGCACCGAAGCCCGAGAGCCCGGTTTCCCGCGTTGCGTGCTGATCACCGGCGCGACAGGCGGCATCGGCGGCGCATTGGCCCTCGAATACGCCGCCGCCGGCGCCAAGACGCTCATCCTGCAAGGCCGCAACGCCGACCGCCTGCGCGAACTGGACGAAGCCTGCCGCGCCCGCGGCGCGCGCGTCCTCACGCAGGAGCTCGACGTGCGCGACCACGACGCGCTGATGGCCTGGCTGGCCGCCGTGTGCGAATCCGAAATGCCGGAACTCGTCATCGCCAACGCCGGCGTCAATATCAACACCGGCCCCCAGCACCAGGGCGAAGACTGGGCGGACGTGCACCGCCTGCTGGATGTCAACGTCAAGGCCGTCTTCGCCACCGTGCATGGCGTGCTGCCGGCCATGCGCAAGCGCGGCCACGGCCAGATCGCCCTGGTCAGTTCCCTGGCCGCCTGGCGCGGCTTGCCGGAAACCCCCAGCTACAGCGCCAGCAAGGCGGCAGTCAAGGTCTATGGCGAAGCCATGCGCGACGCCCTGGGCGACGAAGGAATCCGCTTCAACGTCATCATGCCCGGCTACGTCGAATCCCAGATGTGCTTCGACATGCCCGGCCCCAAGCCCTTTCTGTGGAAAGCAGACAAGGCAGCCCGCGTCATCCGCCGTGGGCTGCAGGCCAATCGCGCCCGGATCAGCTTTCCGTTCCCCTTGAACCTGGGATGCTTCCTGCTGTCGGTCATCCACCCCGCGGTATCGGGATGGATATTGAAAAGGCTGGGCTACGGTGATTGAGGCGTTCTGGATACCGCTGCTGCCGCCTTATCTGATCGGATTGGCCTTGTCGTGGGCGATCGAGGCCATGCTGACGCCGCGCCCCGTCGCCCCTTGGCGCCGGCCCGCCGCCGCGATCGGCGTGCACGTGGGCGTCTGGACGCTGGCCTTCGCCCTGGAACTGGCCCTGTTCCGGCGGCCATACTTCGGCGTGGCCAACGTGCTGGCCATCCAGTTGCTGATCGTGCTGGTCAGCAACGCGAAATACCAGGCCTTGCGCGAACCCTTCGTCTACCCGGACTTCGAGTACTTCACCGACGCGATCAAGCATCCCCGGCTGTATTTGCCTTTCTTCGGCCTGGCGCGCGCGCTGGCCGCCGGAGGAGGGTACGGCGCTGCCCTGTGGGCCGGGCTGGCGCTGGAAGACTCGGTTACGGCCGGCGCGGGGATATGGCTGGTGTCGTTCGCGGAATTGCCGCAGGAACACATGTTCGACCCTACGGCGCCCCTCATGCCGTTCTTCGCCCATACCTTCGGACTGGCTGTCGCCGGCCTGGCCTTGGCCATGCTTGCAGGCAAGCGCAATCCCGTCGACTTCGACGCCTCCGCCGACCTGCGCCGCCTGGGCCTGGTCGCCGCCTTGTGGGCCTACGGCCGCAGTGAACGGCTACCCACAGCCGACCTGCGCAGCAGCGCCCCGTTCGCCACAGCCAAGCCGCCAGCTACCTTGCCGGACCCGCTGCCCGACCTCGTCGTCATCCAAAGCGAATCCTTCTTCGACGCGCGGCGCGCATACCCGCAGCTACTGCGCGAGGACATCCTGGCCAATTTCGACCTGCTTAAGTCCGAAGCGGTCGCCCACGGCCAACTGAAGGTCGCCGCATGGGGCGCCAACACGGTACGCACCGAATTCGCGTTCCTCAGTGGCATGAGCGCCGAGGCCCTTGGCATCCACCAATACAACCCGTACCGCAAGCTGGCGGGGCAGGGCTTCCCCACTATCGCGTCCTACCTGCGGGGCCTAGGCTATCGCACGGTCTGCGTGCACCCGTATCACCGGAGCTTCTATCGCCGGGACAAGGTACTGCCCTTGCTGGGATTCGATGAATTCATCGGCATCGAGGCGTTCCAGGACGCGAAGCGGGATGGTCCTTATGTGGGGGATCAGGCCCTCGGGGAATATGTGGCCAGGATGTTGCAGCAGGAGTCGGACCGGCCGGTGTACGTGCATGTGATCACCATGGAGAACCATGGGCCGCTTCATTGGGAGAGGGTTGATCCGGACGACGTGGCAGACGTGCTCAAGGGGCCGATGCCGGAGGGGTGCCGAGACCTGGTGGCCTATGCCCGGCATCTGCGGAATGCGGATGCGATGTTTGGGGCGTTGAGGTTGGGGTTGATAGAGCGTGCGCGGCCGGCCGGCTTGTGCGTCTTTGGGGACCATGTGCCGATCATGCCGGGGGTGTATGGGGAGTTGGGGGAAGTGGAGGGAGTGACAGACTATGTGGCGTGGAGATCTGACGGGCGGTCAAGAGAGGGGGAACTGTCTGCAGATGTCACGGTGTTGGGTCAGGTATATTTGAAGGTCGCTGGGCTATAGCATGTAATTCGGCGCAAATGGCGTACTCTCTCATATGAACAGATGGCCAAGCCCACTTGTTATGTAGGTGTCCCCCTGCCTAATAAGCTAATTCACGCGAACAACGTGGATTATTACATTTCTGTTCATATGAGGAACTTGCTACTACACAATGATGTGGAAGGAGTCTTATATGAATAGTTTCACTGTGACATTGCGTTGCAAGTTTTCCCGCCGATTATTCATAGTCGTCGCAAGTCTTTGCCTCGCACCAGCTTGGGCGGGATCTCTAGATATTCACCTTTCTCCAACCGGCTCGGATGCTGCTGAAGGCAGGACTCCGAATGATCCAATAGCCACGCTTGGACGAGCGCAAGAGATTGTCGCGGCCAAGGCTGCCGGGCACGACGAAGTACGTGTGCTATTCGCGCCTGGAGTGTATCAAGGACAAAACGTCGTTTGGAAAACTTTCCCAGGGATTTGGATACGATTTATGCCTGCCGTACCAAAGGCGAAGGTAGTCTTCGACGGGAGAACAGCAAAAGAATCTGTTTTCTTTCGAGGGGCACCTCCCGACCCTACCCAGAAAACGAAAGCGCTTCCAATGAAGCTGGAGTTCCGCAGCATTGTGATTAGCCACTATTGCGAGGGGATTAGTCTTCGATCATGGTCTGATGATGTGCGAGTTCCTGGAGGGCAGGAAAATATAATAAGGGAGAATATTTTTGAGAATATAGGAAGTAAGTACGATCCGGTAGTACGGAAGGGCAAGCGGCGGGGAGGCTGCACGGCGGCCCTTCGTTTAATGGGTGTGGAGAACAATCTAGTTGAAAATAACGTATTCAATCATATAATAAATATAGACAAAAAAGACACTACGTTAAGTAGATATGGTCCTGCTCATTTACATGCGATCTACATAGCTAATATGTCTAGCGGAAATAGAATTATAAATAACAAATTTGATGATTTCTCAGGTGATCCGGTAAGAATACGAGATAAATCTGATAGAAATAAGGTGGAGGACAATATATTTGGATCTGCATCCGCCAACACGAAACCGGGAGATATTTACGCTATTTCACAATGGTACTGCAACGATAGTATTGAGGCATGCCTCACCCGTTATGCAAACCGAAAAGAATGTCCCTCAGAAGCGATTGAGTACAAAGGGAATGTTATTAAAGGAAGAGGGGTGGCAGAATATGCGAATAGGGCAGTAGGAAAACCTACATGCTCCTATTGAGAGAAATTCCCGACTATTTTGGTGATGCCTGCTACTATAACAATTTTTCTAAAGGCGCGTGATCTGCCAACATTCGAGGAACTGCTGCAGCTACACTCATGTGTATGCTTTGCCGACTATATAGTCCGCCGTTAAGTTGGGTGGTGTGGATTACTGTGTTTCGAAACCAGCGGAACAATTTGCGGTCAGGCTGCTTGCCGCGATGCCAGAACGTGTCCAAATCGCCCTGATAAGTTAATCCTGGCATGTCATAGATCGCGCTGCCTAGCGCTTTTAGGGGGCGGCCATGCACCAATGCGGATCCACCCACGGTGCTATTCACAGTTACTACACCTCGAGCATGATTCAAAAGCGCGGGCAGTGGGCCACTCTCCAGATAGATCATACGTTCAGGCATCAGACCTGCCTGATTGGCAATTTCCGCTAGCATGTGCGCATAATTATCAAGGCCAGTGTCTAGAGGATGATTCTTTATGACGAGTACGGCATCTGGGCGGCACATTCTAGCAAATGAACTGATAGTCATTTCAAGCATTTGTCGCATGCCATCAAATGGCGAATGGTGTCTAATCTGCGCGTCGCTATTTAATTGAAGAGGGACGAGCCAGAAGGGAACTCGATCATAGATTAGCGATTGAATCGCCATCATATTTTGTTTTTTTAGACGAGCGGATTGAATTGCTCTCAGAACAAATGCTCTATATTCTTTATGTGCAGGAACAGGCGCGTGCGTGCGATAGCCAGGATAGCTGCAGATGTTCCGCAAGTTGGCAAAATTATAGGCAATATCGTGCCAAGCGCGGACTGCGAAGGGTGACGAAAAGGCTTGCCCGTTCCCGTAGTTTGGGAGACGTGGCCCGATTCGTCTATACCAATTTGGATCTCTGGGAAGCTGGGAGCACGCATTTACCCCACCACGTTCCAAGGTTATCCAATACGGTCGAAAATAGCCTTCTTCGAACACATGAATTCGTATGTTGCGGCTTTTGGCAATTTCGATAGCTGGCTGATGGACCGGGCGGCAATCGCCGAACAATGCGACATCAGTGTATCCCTCGCGTTCAAATTGAGCAGCATACCACTCAGTTAAATCGCCCGAGTGGCCTCGATAGGATTGCGCATTGCCTACGTTCCAATACCATGCGTCGCCCGCATTAAAGTTGATCCTTGAAACGTAACAGCCAACAGACTGTAGTGCCCGCCCGAGTCTTTCAAAGAAAGGGGAGCAAGGGCCTTGTAAAAAGAGAAAGCGTTTACTCATGGTTTGCGAAAAAAACGCGCTACTAACCGGCGCGTTTTTGATGGCGCGGGCCGTTCGCTTCTCCATTCTAGTAATTCGTGTACAGCTCGTTCCGGAGAACAGAATCGACGAGTTGTACGGCTAACATATGTCGGGTAAAGAATTAACGTAGCGGCTACCAGCTCATCCAATGTTAGGCGTCGCTGACGTCTCGCGGTGACTTCTGGAGAAAGTGAGCGATCTTGAGTTAGGCCCCATCCAGCGTAAAAGGGCTGTCCCCATGTAGTCACAGGGATATTGCGCATAAGGGCCTCAAAGCCGGCTAATGAGGTTAATACATGAACCTCATCGATATTGTCAAGTAAGATTTCATAGGGAGTGTCACCCACAATCTCATTACACCAATATAGCGCTTGTGCCTCCCCATCACCTTGTTGTCGCAGTCCAGCTAGCACATCAGGGTGTGGCTTATAGACCAGCCAAGCATTTGGATAATCCTTACGCACTGCTTGCAGCAGGTGAATATTGCGTTGTATTAATCCTGATCCATAGCGGATTGACGCATCTGTTTCTACTTGCCCTACAACGAGAATAACGTGATTTGCCCCGCTAGGGCGGCGCCAACGATCCGGACGGGAGAGATTATATTTAGTCAAACCTGCGCTGACAATACTGCCGCGCAGGACTTGCGCTCGAGTGCGTAATGCGTCATCGAAATGCCATGTAGACAGAATCTGTTCTAACAAGGAAGGGCGCCGCGAATCATAGTAAATTCCCACCGGGTCTATTACCCAAGAAATAGGGCGGATAAGGTCGGCACCTAGCCCTACTGATCGCAGAAAACCGTCCTCAATGCGTAGGATGGACCGTGGGTTGTCTATTTTATTAAATTCATCCGTATGTTTGTGCCCCCAAGTTACGATAGGCGATGATCGCAATTGAGGTTTCGAAAGGCTATCGGTAAACATGGGCGTGCTGCCAGCTAAAAAATCACGCACATACCTTTGCTTCCATTTCGAAAAACCATAGGCGATTATATTGTTAGGGAATCTCTGGCGCTGTTGGCGCTGTAGTGCCAGCCATTCCATGAGCACTTCAATTTCGCATGAATCGCCGGTTTCAGGGTCGAAATAACGTGGATAGGCGATCAGCGCCGCATATGCCAGTTGATAAATATTGACAGAACTGCGACGATGTGGCGCTGGAAGTAAATCGTTTGTAAGTCCCCAGCCAGCGTAAAACGGCATCCCATAGACATGTACGGGCTTAGACCATAGCAACGCCTCGAAGCCGAGCTGTGATGTAACAACATACACAGCGATTGCTCGGGCAACCCAGATGGCAGGATGAGTATCGTCAGCAACGATCTTTACTCGGGAGTTGGCACTTAAAGCAGCTAAATCAAAATGTCCACGTTTTCGCCCACTGACGACTTCAGGGTGGACTTTCAAAATGATAATACAGTCGGGATGACGTGTCAGTGCATCAGAAAGCATTGTTTGAAAGCTCTCTGGTCCAGCACTCCCCGCAGCTATCGAGGCATCCCCTAAGGTTTGATCGGCTACTAACACGTAGCGATCGGGAATTATTGCAGGATCTGGGTCTCGTCCGGCATTGTACTTAGATAGCCGGTGTTGTCGCCAATAGTCGATGACGCGAGTAATGCGATCTCGAGCAACGTTGCTGAGTGGCAGAGGAATTAGGCGCTCAAGACGAGAGACGCATGATGCATCATAATAGATTCCGAGGTCATCAACGACAAGTGAGTAGGAACTATCCGACGCGCCTTCTAGCGAGCGTAGGAATCCGTCCTCTAGCAACCAGCAGGTACCGCCATGCTTGGAGGCGAGAGCACGTGCGCGCCTACCGCTAGATTTTAGACCCCAGCCAAGGTAAGCGGTTGTGGTGTTTAATTTTGACAGACCGCTAGTAACAGATATGGGAACTCCTAGCTTACCTGACAGATCTCGTTGTTGCCAGATGCCCCAATCTCGCCAATGGACAGCGGCCCGAATAATGGTCATCTCTTTATAACAACTAAAATCGCTGTCCAAGCAGAAGAGCCTGGACGATAGGTGTAATAATTTTTTGCCATTCATAAACGGCAGCGTTCGTCACATAAATCGCATCTTCGGGTTGCATCAAGAACTGTCTAGCTAGAAATATAGATTCTGGATTACGCATATTCAGGCGAAATACCTTAGCACGGGGATGCTCTGGATCACTTTCAACTAATCTAAATACGAATACTCCAGTAGGATCTGCTTTAGCTTCCTCCAAGCCTCCGGCCACGCCAAGCGTTTCGAGTAGGCTAGGGTTAGCGGAAGGTAAGTCATGCAGTCCTGGTGTTTTGACTGCGCCCATTGCTACGAAACGCTGTCGTGCTCGCTCAACAATGATCTCGGATCGCGGTGGAACGGGCTGATTTTTTCCTTCGAGGAGCTCCTGGTATCGATAAGTTTGGACCTTGCTTCCAGTACGGACGACAATGTTGACCAAATGGGGTTCAAGCAATGGCCCGCCAGCTTGGTTGATCGCATCCAGCAAGGTCAACGGCCCTTGCAAGGTTGAGAAGCGTCCAGGAGCCTTAACGCCGCCAGCGACAAGCACCGAACCAGATAAATCGCCTACGAGCTCGGCGTGAACCTGTGCATCTACTGTCTTACCTTTTAGGCGCTTTCGCACCGCATTTTCGACCTGTGGTAACGTCATGCCCGATACTTTCAAAGCCCCTGCGTAGGGCAAGGAAATATTGCCACCAGCATCGACCCGGAGTTTCGGAAACGTCGTCCCTCCCGCGCTCAACGGCGAGAATAGGCCTCCTTCAGGAGCGCTATCCGATACCATGAGCGCAATTACGTCACCTGGGATTAGGTAAACGTTGCCGGCCGATAACTGCGAAACGCTTGGCACTGGTGTAGCCGCTGGGGGGCGAGTATAAGGACCTATTGTCATAGCTTCTAGGTCGATTACATCGTATCCTGGCCCGGACGAGTCGGCACTGGTTGTAGAAATAGAAGTGCGATATGGACCAGCGCCAGAGAGAATTCCACAACCAGCAAGCGTCGCTGTCAGCACAAGCATGGCTCCGAACCGAAGGAGCCGAAGACCCTCGCTGGGTCTCTCTTGGCGGTGCGGAGAAAATTTCAAATAAGAGATGGAGCGCATATTTATTTCTCTAGTCGCGATGGTCTTCAATCGTGGCTATGACAAATCGGGCCACACCATAAAGTAGTAAAAGAAGAATGAAAAGCGTAGCCAGATTGTAGAATCGTTCCGGATAAATTGGACGTTGCGCTACCGCGGGCCCGACAATTGTCACGAGACTACGTATCTTCTTTGAGGCTTCGATACGTGCATTCTCTAGCGCGGCCACCGACAACTTATAGCTTTCCTCCGCGATGCCGGCATCGACCGTGAGGTTCTGGTATTCAGAGGCTATGACATTCAATTGGTCTCCCCCAACGGCGGATATGAGCTCCTTTTTCTCCGCGATGAGTTGTTGTTCAAGGGCGCGAATTTTTGTCTGCTGTTGCCGAACTTGAGGGCTGGCAGCGTCTAATGTTGACCGTAGTCCCTTTAGATGCGCGCGTTCCTTGGTAAGCATGTCCTCTAAGCCAGCAATTGTGGTGGCACGCGATTCCGCTGAAGATTTTGCGTCTAGCAAATTATTAGCATTCTGGAATGCTATCAATGTGTCACGTTTTTCTACGTAATTACGCCTTGCATTGCTAAGCTCACGCTCAGCAAATCCTAAGTGATCGCGTGCAATTTTATGGGAGATCTCATTTACAAATCGTTCGCTCTCATTCAGAATTTCGTCTAGCATCGCCTTCGACAGTTGCGGGTTCGGGGTTTGTACCTCGACCTCAAGCAAACCAGTAAATTCGTCGAAGTGTGTTTCCACTATGCGCCGATAGAATTTTTGCAAATCTTCGGCTGGGGCATCTTTATCCAGATAGAAGAGAGGGTCACTTTTCTGTTTGGCATAAGCGTCGACCCAATCCACCTTCTTTTGCAGGTGGGTCATCATGTCAACTGAAACGATGAAGTCTTGCACAAATAGTGTTTCCTCCCTGGAGGTCGGATTCGTGCTGCCCATTAAGAGTGCAAGGCTAGGAATGCTAGCTCCTGCTGAGTCTTGAGGTTGGCGGACGACTATTTTTGCAATACTTACATAGCGATCAACCGCAAAAAACGCATAATAGATGCCAATGATTAAAATGGGCGCTATAACCAAATAGATAAATAACGGGACCTTTTTTAATCGATCAATATTCAACACGGTATCTTCCCTGCTATTTCTATGCTTGATAAGCGGCTATTCCAGATTCAACATCCTCGAAGATGCGAATATTCCCATCACTGACGTACAAAACGAGATTACAAAGCCGTCGTATCTCATCCATCGAGTGGCTGACGAGGATAATATTAGATTTCTTCATTTTTTCCGAGAATACTTGACTTGATTTCTTCTTGAAATGCGAGTCTCCGACGGACATGACTTCGTCAATAAGGTAATAATCGAAGTCGAAAGCCATGCTAAGCCCAAAAGCAAGCCGCGATCGCATACCAGAGGAATAAGAACGCACGGGCTCGTCAAACCATTTTCCCAAGTCCGCAAAGTCATAGACATAGGAGATGATCCGTGTCATTTGTGCACCGACTTTTCCGTAAACGCGACAAACAAATTTTACATTGTCGCGCCCACTCATGCTCCCCTGGAATCCTCCGCTGAGTCCAACGGGCCAGGAGATGCTGCGATCAGTTAAAATTCTTCCTTTGTCAGGAGTGTCTGCTCCCCCTAGTAAACGCATGAGCGTGGATTTTCCAGAGCCGTTTCGCCCAATTAGCCCGATGTTCCGATCAGGAGGAATAACGAAAGACACGTCACGAAAAACATATCGTCTTCCTCGTGGCGTTAAATAGGATTTTGTGACGTTGCGCACTTCAAACATATCGAGATTATAGAGACATTAGTCGGTACTTTCGGATGCGATATGCGGCGTATGCAGCAAAGGAAGCTACAATCGTACATTTAATGACATACCCCATTGTTATTCCCGGGTATAATCTATAATACTTAAAGGTGGATTCTCTTATTAAATCGATAATTTGCAAATAGGGATTCCAAAGCAAATAATCAATAATTGAGTGGGGGAGTCTGCTAATCGGAAAAATAATTCCGGAAAGCAGATATAGCGGCATGAATGTTAAACTAAGTACCGTTCGAATTTCGGGTATTGCTTCCGCAAGAAGAGCGTAAAAAATACCAATAGCAAAGGAGAATGCAACTCCCAGCACAAGGACAAAAATCCACCTAATTGGATCATTAATTTTTGTGTCATACCCGAACCAGGTGAGGCTAATATAAATTAAAAGAAACACAATAGCCGCGATGCAGAATTCGACAATTAGTCGAGCAAAGAAGGCGTCGGCCGGTTGTATTTGTTTATAGGAAAAAAGAGCCTTGTTTGCATCCACGCTGCCCATTAATTTCAATACGATATTCTTGTAGAGTAGGAATGGAGCCACTCCCATTAATAAAAATACCAAGAATTCGTAACTATGAGTGGCGTTGCTGCGCAGCGTAATGACTGTACCTAGTACAATCATATGCATTAGTGGTTCCATTATTACCCAAAAAGCGCCTAGGCGAACGCGGCCGAACCGCCCGCGCATTTCTCTGAGGACGAGCGCAAATATAACGGAACGAGTGATTTCTAAGGGAGAGCGCTTGAGCATTGGCTATCTAATTGCTGCTAATCGGCGCCGATTGTACAATAGCGGATACGTTTTCGCACCGTTTCCGGTTCGAAATATGTTGCGAAAGGTTGAAGGGGCTCGATTTGTGCTCCGATTCCGCAAAAATCACAATTTGTGTCGACGTAGGTGACTGTTTACGTCGAGCCCGTTGATCTTGAGATGATTTCGAAATCATAGCCGTTGCATGTCGGACACGACACCGGCAAAAATAGACGATTTGGTGGCGAAAATTGTCGCATACTGAGGAAATAAATCGGTGTTTTCTGTGAAGAACTATATTTCTGGCTGGCTAGAAGGAAAGTTAAGAAAGAAGGGGCCTCTTGGGCCATACTCGGCGCTAAAGATCGCATTGATTTCTGACGCTTTAACGCAAGTTTCATTGGAAGTCGAATGCCAAGTTAAATACGTGACCCCTTTCAATTATCAACGAATATTTGAAGAATGGCGCCCTGACTTGCTTTTTGTCGAATCTGCTTGGCAAGGGTATGGTGATACGTGGAAATATAAGATTGCCAATTATCCTGCTCATCCAGACCGGACAAACCATGCACTTAAGCAAGTCGTGGAAGGTGCTAGGGACGCGAATATCCCAGCAATTTTTTGGAACAAAGAGGATAGCGTTCATTATGAACGATTCGTGAATAGTGCTGGGCTTTTTGACTATATTTTTACTGTAGATGAAAATTGCGTGCCTGCGTACAAAAGAGATATCCCGTCAGCGGCAGTAGTTGATTCGCTAATGTTTCCCGTACAGCCGCGCTTTCATTATCCAGATGTGTCGGCCGATGAGCGGTTGGGTTTCAGTTGTTTTGTAGGTAGCTATGGTACGCATGTACATCCGCAACGAAGGCGGTGGCAAGATATGTTATTTCAGGTTTTTGCCCCGGCGGGCCTAGATATTTATGATCGTAATTCGTCTAGGAAAGCAACGCATTACAGATATCCAATCATTTCCGGAATGCGAATAAGATCTAAAGTGCCTTATCCAAAGACGGCCAGGTTATATCGAAGTTATAAGTTCAATTTAAATGTAAATACAGTTGAAGATTCACCTACGATGTATTCTCGTCGATTAATAGAGATTTTAGCGGCGGGTGGTGTGGCAATTTCTACTCCGTCGTTGGCGGCAACTCGGCTATTTTCAAACTATTGTCATATCGCGGATTCCTTGGAGGGGTTTCAGGAAGTTGTAGATTGGTCAGCAGAGGAATATGGCAGAGCAGTTCAGCGAGCGCGGGCTGGTGCGGAAATCGTGCTCCGCGAGCATGTCTGGGCAAAGAGGCTTGAGAAATTTGAAAAGTTAAATATATTTTGAGTATCTGGATTATGAAAGCAAGCTTTTATTGAAAAACGAATCTGGCACCGTTGACAAAAGTGTGGCGGCGCCTATGCTTCTTTAGATGGTCAAAGATGGCTTCGGAAGTTCTAGCATAATGCAGGTATAGAGATAGTAGTACTATTAATTTTCGTAAGTAACTGATTATCGCGTTGAAAAAACGCTCGCACGAAGAGTGTGCCGCCGACAGATGGGATGTCAAAAATTGCAGTGCTGCAGCTAGTGTAAGGCCTTTTTTCCGCAATCTTGCCGTCACAATATAGATAAAATGCGACGATAGTCAGCTCATCACACACCGTATTCACTACTATTCTACGGTTCTCGTCGAAATCTACGCCCCAAGAAATGGAGACTGTAGGTTCGATAACTCCGTCTTTGGGAGAGGGGCGTGCATCTTGTAGGTGTATTGAGGTGCTTAATAGCCAAGTCTCCTTAGATACCGGAGAGAGTATTGCCAATACTGTCGTCTCTTCCACTTGTCCAAAGTCAGGGAAGCGATAGCCGTGAATCTCCTTATGACTAGACCCCCGGCCAAGTATAATTGCGTCAGGTGAAACATCTCCCTCTAGAATAAGACATGCGACTATTTGCTGCTTTCTAAAAAGATAGACGCAAAGACCATTTTTAATGGCAACAAGGTCTGATGCTAACTGCCAGAGGATATATTTACGATGATCGGCGGCTCCGTATATATTGTCTAGTACGCTTATGGTAGTCCTGGACCGATCAAAATTCACGGTTCGTTCGTGTACAAGTTGCTCGTACCGAAGATTTCTTGCATGAACAACAGATACCGGTCCTTGATGCGACCAACTTAATATACCTACTTTGCCGGCCTCCGACGATTGACGTAGGGTTGGAATATGTAGCGTACTATGTCCCGCTGTCGAATAGGCGTGCTTCGATAGTGGGTGGCTATAGTCATATCCGTAAGGCCCACTTTCCGAGATAATCCATCCATTTGAATAGAGGATGAGCCCAAGATCATCGGCATGTTTGTGATAGGAGCCATGATGGCTCGCAGAAAAAACGGCAAAGGTCTGGTTTACTTCAGTTTTATTGCCGTCTCTCAAAATGGCATAACCTCCCTCCTCGAAGACAACGCAGTCTTCGACGCACGGGAAAGGCTCAGAATCCGAAAAGGTTTTTCGATAGTTTCTGGGAATTGCCGTCGGTGGTGTGTCCCCTAATGGTGGGTAACATCCCTCTGGAGATACTATATTTAGAGCATACCGCGCCATTCGTTTAAGAATGAGTTTAATGCGCTGGGCTGCATCCGTGTCGAAGCTTCTGAATAATTCAACGTGTGCGGCCATATTGCGCGCAATGAGGTAATTGTAGGATGGCGAGTGCTCCTTGTGCACGCCGTCCTTTGCTACGCTCCATTCAAAATAATCGAGGAGTCGGTGAAGTGCTACCTGGACGCGAGGTTCAGAATACTCGACCAGGGAACAATAATATAAAATTGCGAAATTTTGAAACATCCCATGATTGTTTTTGCCTGCATAAAATGAATCTTGGGAGAGAATAAATACTTCTTGGGATAGACGTTCTTCAAGTCTCAGTGCACATTCGGGTTCAGTCTGTGTAATTCGGCTTGCGATCAGAAGTTTCGTCCAGTATGCAACTCGGCGTGCCGTTGTTTCATCGTGATAAGCCATGCCAGTGGATTGTCCTTCCCAAGCATGGGCATCCGCCCACAATAGCGCCATATCGAGTGCAGCGGTCAGGAGGCCTTGGTCGGCCGTGTCCTGGTAAGTTCTGACAGCATCTCCGATAAATGCATTCATATGAGCAATTCGCTGCTCCGAACGTCCGAGCTTGTTAAGCTCACTCCAGTCCACTACAGTTCGGATGGAAATCTTTTTTCCCTGGACGGAAAGATAGCCTTTTTTTAACAAAGCAGCGTTCTCGTTGAATAGAGAATTTACAGGGCCAGGTAGCAATCTCCAGGCTAGCTTTTGAGCGGTCGAGGATATTCGGTCTTCAATCAAGATTCTCATCTTCTTATGTTCTCAGGAGCAGTTTCTCTTTTTGTGGAATTTTCAAGCAAGCTAGTAAATCTCTTAAGACGATCAATGATGGAATGAGGAAAATTCCTTGGATATCTAGTTGCTGATCCTTTCAGGAAAGATGCCTCGAAAATCCGCATTGTATAAATGTATTGCAAATTTCAATCCGGGAAGAAGGAGGGCTTTCTGTGCGCTTCTGTGGTGAGTCTTTCCTAGAGAGCCTAATGGCTTACGTGCTTAAATTGGACGACATGGCGTAGTATAGTCTCTAGTTGTTCGCTTGTTCGAATACTAGGGTATACCAGTAGTTTTGCATAAATTGGATTTGAGGCTGCTCTTCAAATGAAGGGGGGAACGGGGCAATCTGACGAAAAGTTGCTAACCATTCAAGGCTTGATTTCTCCAGTTTTTATTTTTGAGAAATTTTCCGTATATTTTATTTTATGACCTATGAAATTCGAATAATAGATACTGAAATGTAATGCTCCTGTATTTCCAGGAATAAAACAGTTCAGGTAGATATTTATTTAAATATATGTGATTTTTAGCTACAGTATCGGTTGAGATCTCGACGATGTTGGACGCTGCTTTATTGATAGAATGCTGAGGCTCGGAATTGAAATCTGATCTGTCGCATATATATGCCAGACAGGATTTAGGGGCTTGGATGCGCACCCGTAAATAAGAGAATATATGCTGAATATAGATTATAACTCTTGGAATTTACCGCGATTTATCTATCAGGCGAGATATGAGCCAACTACAATAGAACTCATAAGGAATGGTGTGCATTCCTTTGTGATATCGGAGGAATTTCCCGAATTCACCCTAGATTTTTTGGCTTCAGGTTTTGCTGAAGGTTTTAAGGGCCGCTCAATAATAATAGGCTTCAATGGGGCCCTGTCGGCGAAGACGATAGAAAAGGGAAGTCTGCCGCCTTATTTTTCCGGGATCGGACTGAGCAAGGCTACCGGTTTACCGTTATTTAGTGTCGCGGATCCGACGATGGCGTTGGACCGTTCGATTACCATGGCCTGGTATGCTGGCAATAGTTACATGCCAAATTTGGTTGAAAAGATAGCTGGAATATTGGACTTGGTTATTCATCGACTAAAGGCTAACGCAATCCTTTTAGGAGGGAGTGCAGGAGGTTTTGCTGCACTAAATGTTCTCTCCAAAATGAACGCGAACGGAGTGTCGGTTGTTTGCTGGAATGCTCAAACGTCCTTGTCTGAATATCAAATAAATTCCGTAAGAAAGTATCTAATGGCGGCGTATGGAATAGATAGGAACGATGAACCGGCCTTTAAAGATAGGCGAAATTTTCGGCTGCTGCTAAAAAATAAATATGCGCATGTCCCTTATTCTTTGCCATGCGTGCGTACCTATAAGTCAACAAATCAAATTATATATCTTCAGAACTTTAGTGATAAATTTCATACTGTTTCGCACGCGACTCGTTGGCTTAATGAGGATGAGTATGAATGGCTAGAGGACTCATTATTCCTAAATAAGAGAAAGAATATTCAGTTTTTCCTGGGAAATTGGGGGGAAGGGCATATATCGCCTCCATTGCGTGAACTGATAGGAATAATTCAATCCATTAATGATGGAGCTCAGTTCGAAAGCATTTGCTCGCTTCACCTAAGTGAGTATAAAAGAAATGCCAATTCCGACCGTTCCTGGCTTCCCAGTCTTGGAATAATGAAAGATAGCGTAAAATGGAAAGTAGACCGAAGGGAATCCTCCCTAAGCGTGGAAGTTAGCCCAAAGGAAAATGTCGGTCCAGTCGAAAATTTCGAATATGCTTTTTATTTACGATCTGGGAAGGATGTTCTTGACAAGAAGCTCTATAGCTCGAATTCAGATGCCGAATTCGCTATTCAGGAATTAGAATCAAGGACAGTGGTGGTCACTGTCTTTTTGAAGGATAAATTTGGAGCAATTAGATCTGTAAATAGCCCACCTATATCTATCTGAATGCGGCTAATGGCTTGTGCATTAGACGGTCTATCGTAAGCACCCCTGTCAAGTTGACACTGGCTGATAGACGATCGGAGCGAGGGTTAACCGAGGCATGAAGTGCACCGGTGGGAGGCCGCCCAGTGACTCATGCGGGCGGTATTCGTTGTAATCGACCAGCCATCGATCGGTAATCGCTTGGACCTGCTCAAGGTTGGCGAACAGATGAGCATCGAGCACTTCGGTACGGTAAGTGCGATTGAACCGCTCGATAAAGGCGTTTTGATTCGGCTTGCCAGGTTGGATATGGCGGATCGAAATGCCTTTGGCAGCAGCCCATTCGGTAAAGGCCTCGGAGATCATCTCCGGGCCGTTATCCAGGCGTATTGCGTCAGGAGGCCCATAGCAATCGATCAAGCGGCTCAAGACGCGAATCAGGCGTGCCGAAGGGATGGACATGCCTGCCTCGATGGCCAAGCACTCCCGATTCGCTTCGTCGATCACGTTCAGCGTCCGGAACCGTCGGCCGCAGTAGAGCGCGTCATGCATGAAGTCCAACGCCCAACAGCGATTGGGCTCCGTGGCCAGATCTAGCGGCTGTCGAGGCCGATCTGGTAGGCGCTTCTTGCAGCGGCGAGGCAAGTTCAAGCCCATGTCACAGTACACCCGATGAACGCGCTTTTTATTCCAGCAGCGGCCGTCGAGCCGCAGCCGGGTAAAGCACTTCCAGAATCCCCAGCGCCCATGCCCAGTGACAATGGCATTGAGGGCATCAATGACTTGGGCATCTCGTTCAGATGCCGGCGTTGGCCTCTTGTAGTACGCCGCCCGCGAAAGGCCGGCAATCTGACAAGCACGCGTGATTGAAAGCTTGGCTTGCACTAGCTGTTCGACCACCTCGCGCCTGGCCGACGGCGTCAGGATTTTCGATTTAAGACGTCCTTGATCGCCGCGTTCTCCAGCGCCAAGTCAGCAAACATACGTTTAAGTTTGGCGTTCTCAGCCTCCAGCTCGCGTAGCCGCTGCAACTCGGACACCTGAACACCCGAGTACTTGCTCTTCCACAGGTAGTACGTAGCGTTGCTGATGCCATGCTTGCGGCACAGTTCGGCGACCGGCATGCCGGCTTCGCCTTCCTTCAACACCGCAACGATCTGGCTCTCTGTAAATCTACTTTTCTTCAAGGGAATCTCCGACTCAGGGAGGCTCCGAAATTCTACCGGCTGGTGTCTACCTTAAGGGGGAGCTTACGTATCCTTGTGAATAGGTATACTGCTCTTCCGATAGTAACTATGCTTTTTTTTGGGTCTTCATAAATTCATTTATTAATAGATCTGAAATTAACTCGGAGCCTTGCGCCGTGAGATGAAGGTCGTCATATGAGTATTTTTTGTAGTCTTTAGCGAGTCTTTCCAAATCTATAAGAGGTAGCGACATAGTCGATGCGAACCGGCGCACAGTGGAATTTATTCCGCTGCGCCTTTTTGCAATTTTCTTGAAATGTTGTTCCGCGGGAAACCTGCGCTGAAGCCACTCATCATGAGAATAACCAATATGTCTGTGCGGAGTCGTTACTAAAGTGAGCTTAATTCGCCAGTTCGTACATATAGTGTGAACTAGTTCTAACAATGCGGGCAACGACTGATCATTGCTTCGTTCCTTATAGCTCTCTTCACTTCGGTTGTGAGCAGGAGAAAAAGGCGAATGCAGCTTATCATCTCTCCAATACCCACCTGGCAGATCTAATACCCGGGCATCGTTCGTCGGTACGAAGAAGAAGACTCTTGCTGGAGACAGAGAGATAACCTTGTTAAGTAACACATTCACCAGATGCAGGGTGGTTGCACCAGAATAGCCTCCATTTAGACATTGAACTTGAAGGCCGGCTTGACTCAGTTTTTTTTCTATCCGTGCTGTCAATCGTACCGATTCGGGAATCATCAGGCATTCCAGAAAAGAATCTCCGAGGAATATCCATGTTTCGCTTGGAAGGCGAGGGGCTTCCCAATTTCTGCCGGATATAATGAAGCCAGAGCTATTCGTACGCACGCGATAATAATCGTTCGGTAGATTTTCAGTGCGTGCTATATATTGAGAACCAGGTGTTTTCCAAAGATCGCAGTTTACTCCCCACTCTTTAAGCCTGATCTGCCTCTTAGCTGCAGTCGGGAATGGAGGAAGTCGCTTGGGGTCCACACTGATTGATTTGGAGTACTTCGACGATTTCGCCGAAGTGTTCTTATCAATGACGAACCCGGAGACTCGATAGGTGCCGGCTGCCATTTCCTCTATAGGAAAAAAAACCGTAGCTTCTTCAGAGTAGTGATGACGAGCGATACGTAAGCCATCCTTGAAAAGGTAAAAAGCAAAATTTGCCTCCGCCAGTGCTGTCTCCAAAGTGATGTTGGCCACTACACCTGTAGAATAAAAAGTGGACGACACAGAGAATTCTATCGACATATAAATATTTTCGTAAATTATTGGTGCTGTGCAAAACTATTTTAATTGTTATGAGCGATTCTAGCGAGGATAGTACAGAAAGCTGAAAGAACGACGCGCACAGGCCGGTGCAAAATAACTATATCTTTTCGTTGTACGCAGCTCTGAACGTTTTGTTGGGATATATGCTATTTCTTCACGTTGCCATTCCCCATCATGGGATTGCGAAATTAGCATTCCCAACTCGCGGTCTTGTTTTGTAATATGCAATACGCGGCCGTCTATGCGGGCATCAACGTCAGGAGCCAGGACAAAATCATGGAAGCTATATTGTTGCGATATCTCTTCTTTTTGGAATTTAATTTCATCTTGTAGTTCAAGATGGTTGCGGGCTAGTGTAAAGCTCCGCTGAAGCTGAATGCCTTCAATTCTTTCATGTGATGCCAGCAGGTTAAAACCATGTGCATCTTCTTTCCAATGTACGATTTTCGATTTTCCATTGGAAGAGCTTCTTGGGGAAAACGCTCTACCTTTTATGCGTATTGCGCTATGCTGGGAGCTTTCGCGCAGCGTATTTGCTGTGGAGCGAGAGCAGAAATCAGTGTATCCTGAGTCATCAAAAATTAGATCGCCATCTAACTCTAAGCAGAAAGAGAGTTCATCATCTTGTTTGTGATGGGCCGAATGCCAACTGCACGTGGCGACAAAATGAATTCGAGAGCGACTTGTCTGCATGATGTAAGCAAAGAAACCATCGCTGCAGAAAACTCTAAATCCGTTGCTACCCGTTTTATTCAATAATTGTTTGTCCGGGTTAAGTTCTGGATGGGCTGTTCTAATTAATTTATTTGGCAACCTAAAAGAATCTCCTAGTGGGAAGAATTCTCCATTTTTTCGTGTAAAAAACAATAATATCTTACGGGTCGCTTCGGTGAGGCGACCTGCTATATGCGCATCCGTTTCGACATTCAATTTTTCGCACAGTTTCACGAACTCGATGGCGATAGGGTAATTGTATTCTTGATAGGAAATGGAGTGTTCTTTTGTTATGAAATTCTCGGTATACATGTCTAGCAAAGTCGCTAGCCCTCTTTGAGCGACCGGCCTCAAATGGGGGGTCAGCTCCGATATATTTAATTCGGAAATGGCATTCAGAACTGCAATATCTGCCATCAGGCCGTGATTGTGCCCCCGGCGATATATCTCTGGAGATAGTAGAGTCTCAACATCTTCCATCATCAGTTTATAGCAAAGTGCAGCAATACCCTCGAATTGGGCTGGGCTTTTCTTGGATTCGATTAAGAGGCTTCGCAGTATATTCAAACGGAACGACGTTGTATGGTCTCCTGCTCGCGTATTTATCAGCGTATTTCTTTTACGCATGACATAATGATAATTATAAAAATCTTCAAGGATCTTCTTTTTATCGGGCAGGGCTAGTTCGTTCGTCCATCTTAGGCTTACGAGGTTATGCCTCCAATTTTGAGCATCAAAAGGGTCCATTCCCCAGTCTATGGGTATCTCTATCGTTACCTCTGGATATTTTCCATAAACGACTCGATAGGAATTTTTTGAGCTCATTATCTTAATTGATTTCTATGTTATGTTGAAGCAGCCCCAACTGCTGCATCCGTGATTGTGCTAAAAAGCCCTCCAGAGAGGGCTAAGAAGTTCGACTGAATATTATTACAGCACGTTTTGCCGAATTAAGTAGTCTCTGACATTGTCAAAAGTGTAAGGTGCGATGCTCTTCATGAGCATCTGAGACGCTGTTGCATGAAGGTGTTCGTCAGTAAGGAGGCGAGCTAATAGAATTTCGGCTTCCTCGCGGGATGACGCGAATAGAGGATAAGTCGGGCCGAAAAGTCCTTCGAATACGCTACTTCTCGTCAGAATAGTCGGAATTCCGAGAGATGCATACTCGAGCGCCTTGGTGGATAGCTCTCTAGTTGATTGTTCAAATTCGGGATCACGATAAGCCCAGCAGACATCAATGTTCTGTAGTGCCTCAAAAAGGGCAGTCCTGTCAACGGAACCGTGCCATGTGGTCCACTGATCGTTCTTCAAGCGCAGCTTGACCTCCTGCTGGAATGTCGGGTCGTCTGGTGGGTTATGGACCTTATCGCCAAAGAGTTGTAAGTGCAGTTTGCTGCCATTTTTTAGCATATTCTGGACAGTGGCGAACATTTCTCGGATCCCCCAGCGTGGTGCAAACTTGCCAGCGTAGGCAAGTTGAAGCATATCGCCGGCTTTGAAGCGCCTGCGGCTTACAGCATGCGTGGCAATTTTGGGAATCATTGGCGGCAAAATGCGGAGTTTCTCTTCATAGGCGGGAAATGCTTCTCGAATGAAGGCACGCATCTGAGGCGTCTGGCAGAGTATATATTTGCACCCGTCAAAAATAGACTGCAACTCTATGCGGGAGGCATTGTTTAGCTCATTATGCTGTTGCGGAATGTCTGTCAGATATGCCCAAATTCTACCCTTCAACGGGCTTGCCACGGCCTTAAGGCACAATTCTCGCCCTCGCAAAATGACGGCATCAAAAGGCTGCTCGTAATTGCGAAGAACTATGGCGGCTACCGCTTCCTCCGCATTAAGGCCTCTACGACTGCTATCAATCGGTTCGACAATGCGAACTTTCTTTTCATCGGGAAGCAGAATGCTGTGTAATACTTCAGTCCGCTCTATCGGGGTTTTTAAAAATAGAGTGGTATCCACATTGGGGATACCCGCGATGACCTCGCAGGTGGATGCAGCCCACACGGCGGAACCATCCATAATATTGAGATTGACATCTCCATAGATGGCTATCCGCTTATCCTTAGCTGTATGTGACTCCATCTCTACGAATGGTGTTGCAGTGACGTGCGCTCGCCTTGCAAGACCAATTTCTTTGTCGATAGTTTCTTCAATGTTCGACTGCCTACGGACTCGCGCGGCCGCTGCAGCGGACATTCGTTGAAACAGAGACGGGTCGGCTGCGAGACGTTCAATAGAATCTGCCAGAGCTCTATAGTCTTCGGCTGGCACTGCAAATGCGCACGACGTGTCCGTAAACTCAGGTATGGCTGCTACCGCGTTTGTTACTGGAACTAAGCCAGAGGCCATTGCCTCGTCACGGGATACACCTTGGCTATCCATTCGTGTGGGAACTAGAAATACCCCGTACTGTTTATGTAAGTTGGCAATCTCACTTTGAGATATAAATCCTCGCTCTATTCTTACATTGGAATATTCCTTGAGGGGAGCTAATGTTTCCTCAAAGAGGGGACCATCCCCGACAAATAAGAACTCCAACTCAGCGAAGACCTTTCGATTCGAGAGTTCTAGCACTGCTTTGACGGCCAAATCATTTGCATAAACGGAGGAGACATACGGACGAATCGACAATATCCGTTTTCTCTGTTCCGGCGCTTTGGGAAGATATGAGAATTTTTCCGGATTGATAAAATTACCGATGACACGGACGTCGCCGACTTGTAAAGCTGAAAGGCCCAGATCGTTAAGGGCCATAGTTGCCTGTGCCTTAGAGACAAAAACTATCTGGAGGTTTTTATGTTGCGTTGTGAGTACTTCTCGCCACATGGCAACACGCATATTACTGCTCGTGCGAGCTTTTGCCCGCTCCGAGTCAGTTTTATAGTTAGAGGCACGACGCCACCAGGGCTGTACTTCAGAACCATGTACCCAAATAGTTGTAGAGACGGAATCGAGATTTTGTTTCACGCAATCCCAGAGTTCCGGTTCAGAAAGAACATGCAAAATGACGTGTCGGTAAGCGCCGGATGTGTAGGCAGCTTGAATGGAGGCAATATTGGCATCCGTAATGTCTATACCTTCATATTCCCGATAGGAATGTTCACCAAGCTTCCTGTAGCGTATGACGTCCACAGTGAGGCCGCGTTGTCGGTAAGCAAGCACTCGGCTGTGAACGAATCCATATCGATATAGATCGTTATAATCCGGGTACTGATAACTAACGAGTAGCACTTCGCCACGGGGAATAATGGACGCAGTCCGTCGTTCTGCGGCTTTAAATTCGATATCCTGGACTAGTGCACTAGCTTCGCCCGATACTCGAAGGCCAATACGGACTGTTGACGCGCCGGCAGGAATAGTCAGATTTCCCAATCGACCAATGAGTTGCATTAGGTGAGAAATCTTATTTCCGGCTTGATCCAGGAAAACTAATACAAGCCGAACATCCCCGGAGCCCTTTCCGGAGGCCAAGAAGGATCCTTCCTCTGCTGTAGGCAATTGCTCTATTGGCAGGGGATTGGCCAAGTAGAGATACTTGTGAGTACCCCGCGGCAGAGAACTTTTAATCGAGACTCCCTTGTTCGCCGTGTATGCAACTGTTAACTCAGGAGGAGTTTTTTTAGGCAGATGTCGTGCCCAAGTGGCCGCGCCGTAAGTGAACTTCTGTTCTTCCCATCCATCATCAGACGCATCTAGTGTTTCTGCTGTGCGGAGAATATTATTTGTATAGGCGTCATAGTCGGCGGACTGTGGGACGTCGACCTTTGTCACCGAGGTTGCAACTTCTTGCATACCTAATCCCCGGCAGTAGCCGAATTCGTCGACAGAGAGGGCGTCTGGGCAACTAATGTCATTCGTCAGAATGCTACGTTTTTCTCGATCCCATAGGGTAGAGAGCATCTGTCGTTTGACCATGCTGGAGAAAGGACGTATTGAACTGACGTACGTGTATTGTGTTCCGTCGTTATTCAGCGTTATATCGGCCTCCGTCGCTCCTTGGAAGAAGGTCTGTTTGGTAAAAGCTGCGGCATTTGGAGCAAACATGCAGCCGAGGGCGAGATCAGCAAGATACTCTGGACCGTAATAGTCATCTGGTGAAAATACCGCTACATGGCTAAACTTATCGGAAAGAGCAGAAAGTTCCTCGTAACTATCTAAGTAAATTATGCTCTCAGGTATATTTTCCGTTTTTTTTGCAGCGCCCAATAGGGCGAACTTCACATTTTGAGTGTTTTGTCTGTGGAAACTACTAATGAGGCTTCTTGCTTCTCTATCGTTTTGCGCAATACCGAATGCCAAAATTGAAGGGGAAGTGGCCGCTCCTTGTATGCGAATTTTAAGCTTGTCTGTAATATAGGAAAGCCTGTGAGCGTAAGTGTGCTCATGCATTACCACCCGTAGAGCTTGGAGTCGATAGCGGCGTAGCGAGTCCGGGCTGGTGAGAATCTTAGTTAGCTCGCGGCGGACCGTTTCTGAATTATCCGAGGCAACAACCGTATTGGGAAAAAAACGACGAATTCCGCGAGAGAAGTTGCTGACCACAATGGTGTTCGAGGCCATGAGCTCGAAGGCGCGCCGAGCGAACATGGTCTGAGAATGCTTGATGGTATTAACGGTTATGCCAAAATCATAGCCTTTATACGCTTTGTCTATTTGAGTGTAGGGAAGATTTCCCTTAATGTAGGAGCGATATTCTTCCGGGTAATTGAAGTCATGAGGCTGTGGGCGCTCTGCATTCCGATCGTAAATGGTGATGCTACCCAAGTCCTTTGCTGCATCAATCAGCGCAGCGAAATCCTGGCAACGTTGCTTGTATTTATTATAATAAGAACCGGCAAAAGAAAATCCGGACTCTCTTTTTATGTTCTGTATAGGATTATGTAAATGAGGCTGCGCTGCGAAAGGCAAGAGGTAGACTTGCTCATGCTTCAGTTCCCGTTGATAACGGGAAATACAATCTATATCCGTGGTGAAAACGGCGTCCGCAAGGCGGGCCACCGGCAGGAATCGTTGGAAATGAACAGGATCTTCTTTGCACCAAAACGCAATTGGAATCTGTGCTACGCGAGCAGTGTTAACTAGGGACTCCAATTCACCGGACACGGTGCTTACTTTTCCGGCCCACGTCTCTCCAAATCCACGCCAAGCTGATTCGATGAAAAGCAGATCGGGTTGGAAATCCTTAATCTGCTTCTCCCAATGGCCGGCGTGAAGTTGCAAAAGGTCACACTCAGGGGCGAAGCAATGAAATGTGAATTCATCGCATATTGCGGCGACTTTCAATTTACCAGTGAGCGCTACCGTCGGCACTTCGTCCACGTGCGGGGCCGCGGAGGTAAGTGCTTGGTTAGCTTCCGCGGACTCCCGCACTAGGTTAGGAACCGGAGATTTTGCTTGAGGCGGTGCGGCTACGGGCCGTCTCTGGGAGCGCTGAGCTTGCCAATCTCGGTGAATCTTCCATAATGTATACGGCAATGCCACCATACCTCGGAAGCTCTTGGTGTCGTGGACGATGGCGTAACCAATTCTATATGATAGATGGTTCTGAACGCGGTTCGATTTGTCTACTGCCGTGGCGGCCCTGGCACGGAAGATCTCGACCTCACGTTGGCTACGTTGCAGCTTTCCAGAGACATCCTTCAATTGTTGTTGAAGCGCCTCAAGTTTATTTCGTTGGTCGGCGATAATCCGACTGGTTGTGTTCTGATCTTCGCTCAATTTAGGTGCAGGAGCAGAAGAAGATATAGCGGAAATATTCTGCCTCTCTAACTTAAGCGCGAGGTCAGTAACGGGTTTTTCCAGAGCAATGATTCGACGTTGAACATTTCGGCTGACTTGCATGAGCAGGGTTATGTCATCCTCAATGCGCTGTAATGCGTCAGCTTGATCCGATCCGTTGTGTGTTTGTTGAGTCGTCTCGCTTTGTATAGCTGCAACTTCTTCGAAAGAGATAGCCTCACCAGCAGCTTGCGATGATGTAGTCATGGTCTCGACAATCACCGAACTTTCGGCAGACTCTAATTTCGGCGATACCGAAGCAGGATCGGAGTGTGCAAAGCTTGGTCCGGCTCTGTTGTGCTTTCGTCGTTTAGTCATTCTGATTAGCAATGATTCATCAATGAGCCGCAATCGATACCATGTACGTCAACAAATAAATGAGTCAACCCCTTCCGATAAAGGAAATTACTCTGGACGCGTGTAATGGAAATACGTGCGGGAAAAGTTAGATGGTTGATACTTTCTCAAGTATCAACCGGAATAATGTGGCCTTACCCTTCCAGAAGGCCAACCGCGTCTACCAAGAGTTGGTCTTTTTTTCCTTGAATGTTCAGTTCCTTAAACGGGCTGTGCTTGACCAAAATCGCCACTACATCGGCTGTCTCAACGGCAACTGAAGCACTGACAAGTTTTGCTTTGGCTAATGCTTCAGGAAGCTGGGAAATATAAGGCTCAACCATAATTATTTGGCATTTGAACGTAGTCAGCACATTTTCCGCAATGTGAACTGCAGGGCTTTCGCGCAGGTCATCAATATCAGGCTTGAACGCCAGACCGAATAGCGCAATCTTTACATTCTCTTCGGCTATTCCTTTTGCAGTCACATGTTCGACGGCGGAACGAATTTGAGAGACAACCCATTCCGGTTTGCCATCGTTGACTTCTCGAGCAGTTCTAACGATTTTAGCGAGTTCAGGGGTCTTATTGACAATGAACCAGGGATCGACCGCAATGCAGTGTCCACCAACTCCCGAACCTGGCTGCAAAATATTCACACGGGGATGATGGTTAGCCAAGCCTATTAACTCCCATACGTTGATCTGTAACTTGTCACAAATAAGAGAAAGCTCGTTCGCAAATGCTATGTTCACATCGCGGAAGGCGTTCTCTGTGAGTTTGGACATTTCGGCGGTACGAGCATTTGTCTCAAGTAGCTGGCCTCGTACGAAGAGCTTATAGACATTTTTAGCTTTTTCCGCTGATATTGGATTGATACCACCGACGATTCGGTCATTTTCAACGAGTTCGCGTACGACTTGTCCAGGAAGCACGCGCTCCGGGCAATAGGCGACGTAGATATCACTATCCGTACTACCTTGCAACGGCAGTTTAAGATCTGGGCGTAGTTCAGAAAGCCATTGAACCATTTGCTCGGTGGTGCCGACAGGCGACGTCGACTCCAGAATGACGACGTTTCCAGGAATAAGGACGGGAGCGATTGCCTTGATCGCCGACTGGATATACGAGAGATCCGGCTCGTGGTCTCCTTTGAATGGAGTTGGCACGGCGATTAGAAAGGCGTCCGCAGGTTCTGGCGTGGTAGTAGCACGCAGCCATCCCTCTTTAATAACGGACTGTACGATATTTTCAAGGCCGGGCTCTACAATATGAATAGCTCCGCGGTTTACTGTGTCGACGGCGTGTTGGTTAATATCAACACCGATCACGTTGACCTGGCGGGAGGCGAGCATTGCCGCAGTGGGCAGGCCAATGTAGCCGAGGCCGATGACCGAAACGGTGGGGTTAGTAGTGTTTTGCGTCATTTCGAGCTTTGCTGGGTTTTAAAGTGGGTCAGGAGCGCCTGGACGATGCGAGGCGAGGCTTGTCCATCGCCGTACGGGTTATGGGCATAGGCCATTTTCTGGTAGGAGACTTCGTTGTCGGTCAGGTCGCTTACCGCTTGGACGATGCGTTGCGAGTCGGTGCCGACCATGCGTACGGTGCCGGCTGCGACGGCTTCGGGGCGCTCGGTGTTATCACGCATGACAAGCACGGGCTTGCCCAGAGAGGGCGCCTCTTCCTGAATGCCACCGGAGTCGGTCAGGATGATGAAGCTCTTGCCCATGAAGTAGACGAAGGGTTCGTACTCCAGAGGCTCTATTAGGTGCACATTGCCCAGCCCGTTAAGCAGGCGATTCACAGGCTCGCGCACGTTGGGATTAAGGTGCACGGGATAGACGAACTGCATTTCGGGGTAGCGCAGCGACAGTTGACGGATCGCTTCGCAAATCGCTTCGAACCCGCCGCCGAAGTTTTCACGGCGATGCCCGGTAATCAGCACCATGCGTTCGTCGTTGGCCAGGAACGGGTATTGCGCATGTAGCGTGTCGCGCAACTTTTCGTTTTCCTTGACTTTGGATTGCACGGTCAGGAGTGCATCGATAACAGTATTGCCCGTCACCAGAATTGCCGCTTCAGGCTTGTTCTCGCTCAGCAGATTCTGGCGAGACTGTTCGGTCGGCGCGAAATGAAGCGCGGCGAGTACGCCGGTGATTTGGCGGTTGGCTTCTTCGGGCCAAGGCGAATAGAGGTTGTGAGTCCGGAGGCCGGCTTCGACATGACCGACCGGGATTCGGGCGTAAAACGCTGCCATTGAAGCTGCGAGCGTAGTGGTCGTGTCACCGTGCACCAGCACGTAATCGGGGAGGAAGTCCTGAAGCACGCCACGCATGCCTTCAAGGACGCGAGCCGTAATAGAGTACAAATCCTGCCCGGGACGCATGATGTCCAGATCGTAGTCAGGCTTGATGCTGAACAACTGCAGCACTTGATCCAGCATGTGCCGGTGCTGACCGGTGACGCAGACGCGCGACTCGATGTGTGCGTGTGCGTTCAGCGCTGCGACAACGGGGGCCATTTTGATGGCTTCGGGTCTCGTCCCGAATACCGTAAGTACTTTCATGAAAGATTAGGGCTCCAAAAAAAGGGCATTCTTGCTCTATCACTTTGACGGGCGTATGCAGGGCAGGGCCGGCAGATTACAGATTTGTAAAATGGGAACTATTCAATTCCGACGCAACGTTGCAGTATGGCTTACTTCAAGTTGCTGCGTTGCGGCATTCTGTTGCGAAACGCTACACACATTTCACGATGTTTGAGCGAAAAGGGTGAATATGACCTTTAAGCATGTCTTTATCCTGCCAAGCTTGAGTTTATCTATCCGATTACGTAGCCGATGTGACAGGAAAAACATCAGAGCACGAAGTGCCGAAATAATATGTCTCGAACGTCTTTGTGAGAAAAAGCTCCAATTTGACGTGCGCGGGCCTGCTTCATAGTTCCGCACGCAACGCAGCGGCGGTACGCAGCAACTGCTCTTCAGTGTGTTGGCAAGAAATAAAGAAGCGCAGCCGAGCTGACTTTTCAGGGACTGCGGGGTAGAGGATCGGTTGAACATTGATTCCCTGTTCGAACAGTTTGGCGGAGATCCGAGTCGCCTTCAGCGAATTGCCGATAATCGCAGGGACGACCGCTAGCCCTGCGCTTGTGCCGGTGTTTACACCTGCCATCTTCGCCTGCTCAAGAAAAAACTTCCCCCGCGCCTGCAGCGTCGCCACGCGTTCCGGCAATTCCTTCATCCTGCGCAGCGCCGCCAGCGACGCGGCCGCCACGCTGGGCGGCATGCCGACGCTGTAGAGAAAGCCCGGCGCCAGGAACTTCAGGTGTTCGACCAGGGCGGTTTCGCCGGCGATGTATCCGCCGCAGCCGGCCAGGGTCTTGCTCAGCGTGCCCATCCAGATATCGACGTCCTTGCCGTCGATGCCGAAGTGTTCGCTGATGCCGTATCCACGCTTGCCCATGACGCCCAGGGAGTGGGCTTCGTCGACCATCAGGAAGGCGCGATGGCGCTGCTTGATTTCGATGAAGCGGGGCAGGTCGGGATAGTCGCCGTCCATGCTGTAGATGCCTTCCAGCACGATCAGCACGCGTTCGAACTGGTGCCGCTGGTCTTGCAGGATGGTGTCCAGCGCTTCCCAGTCGTTGTGGGGGAAGGGCAGGCGGCGGGCGCCGGATAGCTGGATGCCTTGCAGGACGCTGTTGTGGATCAGTTCGTCGTGCAGGACCAGGTCGCGCGGGCCGAACAGGTAGCCGATGGTGGAAACATTGGTCGCATGGCCGCTGACGAAGGTGACGGCGTCGTCGACGCCGTAGAGCGAGGCGATCTCGGTTTCGAGTTCGCGGTGCACGGGGCGTTCGCCCGAGACCAGGCGGCTGGCGGAGACGGACGTGCCGTAGCGGTCGATGGCGGCCTTGGCCGCCTCGATGACTACCGGGTCGCCCGACATGTTCAGGTAGTTGTAGCTGGCGTAGTTGATGTAGCCGTTGCCGCCGATCTGGGTGCCGGCGCCGGCCGTGCCTTCGTGCAGCTTGAAGAAGGGGTTCTTGACCCCCAGGCGGCTGGCGCCGTCGTTGATGATGCGTAGCTGCTGGTAGCCGGGGTGCAGGTGGAAGCGGTAGTGTTCCTCGGGAATTTCGGCTTTCTTTTCGGCGGGGCGCGCCAGCGCCTGGCTGCCGGGCGCGGCGGCCTGGCGCAGTTTGCGCTCCAGCGCCTGCTGGATGAGCTTGTCCTTGATGCCGGCCGCAAGGCCGGGCAGTTTCTTCTTTACGGTACTCAATTCTTGCCTACTGGATCATGCGTTGCTTGGGGAGGCTGCCGTTCAGCTTGATCTCGTCGACGAACTCCGAGACCGAGCTGGACGCGACCTCCGCCGCGTGGTGAGCGACGACTTGCTGCACGCTGGCGGTCACTGCGTCGCCGGCTGCGCCGTCGTGCTCGTCGCGCAGCAGCAGCACGAGCCTTTCGGCGAGCTTGGCGGGGGTGGGGCTTTCGTTGAGGGCCATGACGGGCAGCCGGATGCCGAAGCGGTTTTCCAGCGCCACGACCAGTTCCACGCCCATCAGCGAGTCCAGGCCCATGTCGTAGACCGAGCGGGTGGCTTCGATCTTGTCGGGCGCGACGCGCAGGATTTCGCCGATCTCGGCCTTGAGCATGTCGGTGAAGCGTTCGTGCAGGGCTTCGTCGTCCAGCGTGGCGATCAGGTGCGCGATGTCGTCGGAGCCGCCGTCGTCTTCGCCGGTATCGCCGGCCTGGCGGGCGATGTCGGAGAACTTGGGCAGGCCGGCGGTGGGCAGGAAGCGGCTCAGCGCGCGCCAGTCCAGCTCCAGCACGCCCAGGCCGGAAGCGTCGGCCGCCAGCATGGCTTCCAGCGCGTCCAGCGCAACCTGGGAGGCCAGGGCGCCGCCGCCCATGCGGCTTTGCAGGGCGTCCTTGATCTTTTCGTTGCGGGCCAGGAAGCCCACGTCGTCGATGGCGCCCCAGCGCACGCAGGTGGCGGGCAGGCCCTCGGCGCGGCGCTGCGCGGCCAGGCGTTCCAGCCAGGCGTTGGCGGCGACGTAGTTGCTTTGCCCCGGGTTGCCGAACAGGGTGGTGGCCGAGGAATAGAAGATGAACAGGTCCAGGGGCAGCGCGCGCGTGAGTTCGTGCAGGTGCTGGGCGCCCAGCACCTTGGCGGCCAGGGTGCGCTGGATCTGTTCGGGCGTGGTGCTGCGGGCCAGGCCGTCGTCGATGACCACGGCGGCGTGGACCACGCCCTTCAGGGGCGGCAGCGTTGCCGCGGTTTCCTGCAGCAGGCTGGCCAGCGCGGCGCGGTCGGTGACGTCGCAGGCGGCCGCGTGGACGCGCACGCTCTGGGCTTCGAAGGCTGCGATGGCCGCCTGGGCGGTGTCGCTGGAGGGGCCGCTGCGGCTGATCAGGATGAGGTTGCGCGCGCCGCGGTCGGCCAGCCATTGCGCGGTGCGCAGGCCGAAGCCGCCCAGGCCGCCGGTGACCAGGTAGGTGGCGTCGGCCGGCAGCGCCAGGCCGCCTGCGGCCCGCGAGGCGGGATGATGCACGCCGCTGATGCCGTTGCGGTAGGTGACAACGATCTTGCCGATCTGGCGCGCCTGCTGCATGTAGCGGAAGGCGTCGACGATGTCGTTGGCGTCGAAGACGGTGTAGGGCAGCGGGTGCAGCGCGCCCTGGCGGAACAGGGCCATCATTTCTGCGAACAGGCGCTGCGTCAGGTCGGGGCGCTCGTTCATCAGTTGGTCGGCGTCGATGCCGAAGTAGCTGATGTTGTTGCGGAACGGGCGCAGGCCGATGCGGGTGTTTTCGTAGAAGTCGCGCTTGCCCAGTTCCAGGAAGCGGCCGAAGGGCTTGAGCACGCGCAGGTTGCGGTTGACGGCTTCGCCGGCCAGGGAGTTCAGCACCACGTCCACGCCGCGCCCGCCGGTGTCGGCCAGGATCTCGTCGGCGTAGGACAGCGAGCGCGAATCGTAGATGTGGCGCACGCCCAAAAGGCGCAGCAGGTCGCGTTTTTCGTCGGAGCCGGCGGTGGCGTAGATCTCGGCGCCCAGGCATTGGGCGAACTGGATGGCGGCGATGCCGACGCCGCCCGCGGCGCCGTGGATCAGGATCTTCTCGCCTTCTTCCAGGCGCGCCAGGTGCTGCAGCGCGTAGTAGACGGTGAAGAAGGTGCTGGGGATGGTGGCGGCGGCCTCGAACGAGAAGCCGTCGGGGATGTGCGAGATGGCGCTGGGCCGGGTCAGCACGCGGTCGCCGAAGCTGGCGGGGCCGAAGCCCACGACGGCGTCGCCGACGCTGTAGCCGGAAACGTCGGGGCCGACGCGGGTGACGGTGCCGGAGAATTCCAGGCCCAGGGTGGGGCCGGCGAAGCCGTTTTCGATGGCTTCGTCGGACAGCAGGCCCAGGGCGTACATGACGTCGCGGAAGTTCAGGCCGGTGGCCTCGATGCGGACTTCCAGCTCGTCGCCGGCCGGCGCGGGGGCGGCGCAGGATTCCCAGCGCAGGTTGCGCAACTGGCCGGGGAATTCGAAGCCCAGGCGCACGGCGTGTTCCGCGGGCGCCTGCGCCGCGGCGGGAACGGGGCGCGGGGTGACGCGCATGCGCGGCGCATAGCGTTCGCCGCCTGCGGCCAGCACGATTTCGTCCTCGTCGTCCATGTGGGCCAGCTCGAGCGCCAGGGCATCGGCCATGCGGCCGGCCTGGGACAGCGGGAGGTCGACCATGCGGATGCGGAAGTTCGAGGCTTCGTTGGCCAGCGTGCGGCCGTAGCCCCACAGCGATGCGTCGTTCAGGGCGTGCATGCCGGCGGCCTGCGGCGCGTTGCGCAGGTATTGCGCGGCGTCGGCGGTGATGAGCCAGACGGTGGCGGGCACTTGGCTGCGTTCGCAGGCCTGGATGATGGCGGCCGCCATGGCGCAGCGGCGGGTCTGTTTGGCCAGCAGTTCGTCGGGGGTTTCGTTGGCGTCGGCCCATGCCAGGCCGTCGAGGTGCACGACATGCTGCGCCGGGCCTGCTGCGTCGCCGGCCAGCAGGCCGTCCAGGGCTTCGGGCGCGGCGCCTTGTTCCAGGCGGACCTGGTGTCCGGTCGCGCTCAGGCTGGCCTGCAGCGCTTGCGCCAGGCCGGCGCCGTGCTCGGGGTTCTGGTCGGCCAGGATCAGCCAGCGGGCAGGCTCGGCGGCGGGGGCCGCAGGTTCGGCAGCCTGCTCGGCGTCCAGGCGGGCGGTCAGCAGATAGGCGCCGGTGGCGGGCGATTGCGTGAATTCCAGCGGGTCGTCGCAGTGCAGGCCCAGGGCCTGCAGCTCTTCCTGCCAGAAGCCGGCGGGCTGCTGGGTGGAGAGTTGTTCGCCTTGTTCGCCGGGCTGCCACCATTGCTGGCGGCCGCCGAAGACGAAGTCCGCCCAGGCGGCGGGGTGGGCGCCGCAGAACAGCAGCACGCCGCCGGCCCGCAGGCTGGCGCGGGCGTGCTTGAGCGCGGCGCGGGCCGCGTCCAGCGTGTCGAATTCGCAGTGGAAGACGACCAGGTCGCAGCGCGGGACGGCGGCGTCGCCGTCTTCGGCGATGCGTTCGGTGCGGGCGTTGGGGTAGCGCTCTGTTTGCTGGTGGCCGACGTGGTCCAGCATGTCGGCATCGGTCGACGCGTAGCAGTAGTCGGCCACGTTGAAGTCGAGCGCGTCGCAGCAATTGAAGTTGAACAGCGGCGCGGCCTGGCCGACTTCCATGACCGCCAGGCGCTGGCCGGGCAGGCGGGCCGCCTGGGCCTGTTCCAGCACGGTGCGCAGGGCGGTGCCCAGGCGCTGGCCGCTGGCGGCGCCGAGCAGGCTGCGGTTGATGGCGGCCGGGGTGGTGGCGCGGGGGCAGATTTCGTCCACGGCCGCTTCGCCGCGCAGCAGCGCGGGCAGGTGCAGGCCGATGCGGCCGACGGCATGGACGATTTGCGCGTAGTCGGGGTATTCGCGCAGCAGCGTGTTCCAGATGTCGGTGGCGCCGCCTTCGCCGTCTTCATCGGCGGGCAAGGCGATGCCCGAGGCTTGCGCTTCGATGTAGCCGGCAGCGGCCAGGCGGTCGATGACGTATTGCAGCAGCGGCGCGGATTCCGGGGTGTGGCGGCCCAGTTCCGTGACCAGGGCTTGCGGTACGTGCTTGCCGTCCGGCGCGATGACGCGCAAGGCATCCAGCGCGAAGCTGTCGCACAGGCTTTCCAGCAGCGGATCGACTTCGTCCGCGTAGCGCGCGTGCGCGCCGCCGGCCGTGCATTGCTCGACGGCCTCGGCCAGCGCGGCGCGCAGGCCTTCGTGGTCGACCGGGTTGGGGCCGAACGGGGCATGCGGGCGCGGGATGGCGGCCGTGTCCAGGAAGCTCAGGTGGTCGGCCGCGGCCTTGCGCAGGCGGATGCTGCGGAAGCGGGCCTGTTCGACCGCGGCGATCTGCACGCCTTCGGCGTTGTAGAGCTCGAAGCTGGCCGTGAGCGAATGCGGGGCGCGGCGCTCCAGCCGCACGCGCGCGGCGGCGGGCTGGCCGGCGTTGGCGCGCAGGCTCAGGCGGCCGATCTTGGACGGCACGTAGGCGATGCCCAGGCCCATGGCGGGGTCGTTCCTGAGCAACTGGATGATGAGCTGGAAGGCGCAGTCCAGCAGGGCGGGGTGCAGGTGCGTGGCGCCCAGTTCGGCGGCCAGGCAGGCGTCGGCTTCCAGCACGGCCAGCGCGCTGGTCTCGGATTCCATCCAGCCGTGCTTGACGGCGCGGAAGGCCGGGCCGTAGTCCAGGCCCACGGCGCAGGTCAGCGTGTTGTGGCTGTCGCCGGTGAAGTCGGGCGCGCGTTCGGGCAGGCTCAGCACGGGCTGCGTCAGGCGCGCCAGGCGGGGCTCGCGCAGCAGGCGGCCGCTGGCGTGCTTGACCCAGGGTTCCGTGCTGCCGGTGTCCTTGGCGTTGATGCGGAAGCGGCCGTCGCTGTCGTCCAACTGCAGCCGCAGCACTTTGCTAGGCGCGGCGTTGAGCAGCAGCGGGGCGTGGATTTCCAGCTCTTCGAGTTCGGCGCAGTCGGCGCTGCCGCCATGCCAGCGCAGCGCGGCGGCCAGCGCGATCTCGGCGAAGCCGGTGCCCGGGAAGACGACCGCGTCGCCGACGACGTGGTCGGCCAGCGCGGGGTGGGATTGCGTGTCGAGCTGGTTTTCCCAGGTGTGCTCATGCTGCTGCATGGCGTAGCCCAGCAGCGGATGGGCCAGGCGGCGCGTGAGCAGGCCCAGGGATTCCGAGGTGACGGGATGCCAGTGGCGCTCGCGTTGCCAGGGATAGGTCGGCAGGTCGACAAAGGGGCCGACCCAGGGGAAGAGCGATTGCAGGTCCAGGTGGCCGCCGCTGACGATGACCTGGCCGGCGGCGTTCCAGATTTTTTCCGGATCGTCGCCGCCGCGCGTGGCGGTGCTGAGGACGCGGCCTTGCATGTCGGCCGTCTTGAGCGTGTCGTTCAGGTAGGAACGCAGCACCGGATGCGGGCCGATTTCGACGTAGACGTTGTTGCCTTCGGCGGCCAGCAGATTGGCGGCCTGCTCGAAGCGCACGGCTTCGCGCACGTTGCGCCACCAGTAGCCGGCGTTCAGTTCGGCGCCGTCCAGCGGCGTGCCGGTGACGGTGGAGTAGAAGGGCACGTCGCCCGCGCGCGGCTGGATGTCCGCCAGCGATTCGCGGATGCCGGCCTCGATGGCGTCCATCGCCGGGCTGTGGAAGGCGTAGTCCAGGTCCAGGCGGCGATAGAACAGGGATTGTTCGGCCAGCGCGCCTTCCAGCACGGCCAGGGCGTCGGGCGAGCCGGCCACGGTGGCGCCGCGGCTGCTGTTGAAGCCGGCGACGCACACGCTTGCGGCCAGGTTGTGCTGGGCGATCAGCGCCAAGGCTTCTTCGCCGCTGATGCCCACGGCCGTCATGCGGCCCTGGCCCTTGGTCTGGCCTTGCAGGCGGCTGCGCTGGAAGATGACGCGGACCGCGTCGGGCAGGGGCAGGGCGCCGCAGGCCCAGGCGGCGGCGACTTCGCCCACGCTGTGGCCGATCACGGCGGACGGCACGACGCCGCGCTGCGCCAGCATGCGGGTGATGCCGACCTGCAGCGCGAACAGCGCGGGCTGGGCCACTTCGGTGCGTTCGTAGCGGTCGTCGCCGTTTTCGCCGGCCAGTTCCTTGCGCAGCGAGAAGTCGGCGTACTGGGCGAACAGCGAGTCCACTTCGTCGACGGCGCTGGCGAATACCGGATCGGCCAGCAGGCGGCGTCCCATATTGGCCCACTGCGAGCCGTTGCCGGAATACACCAGCACGGGGCCGCGGGCCTTGGGCAGGGCGCTGCCGGCGACCACGCCGGACTTGGAGTCGTCGCTTTCGGCGAACTGCTGGAGCAGGTCGGCGACGGCGTTGCACTGGGTGCCGAACACCACCGCGCGCTCGCCGTGCCAATCGCGGCGCATGGCGGCGTGGTAGGCGGCGTTGTACAGGAACTTGGCGGGCCGGCCGCGCAGGACTTCGGCCATCTGGCCGGCCGCGGCCTTTAGGGCCTGGACGGACTTGCCCGACACCACGACGGGGATCGGGGCGGTCTTGGCCATCTTGCCTTCGGCGGCCCGGCTGCGCGGCGGGGCGCTTTCCAGGATGACGTGCGCGTTGGCGCCGCCGAAGCCGAAGGAGTTCACGCCCACCACCAGCTTGCCGGCGGGGCGCAGCTTGCGGTTCTGGGTGACGACGTCGAGGTTCCAGTCCTGGAACTCGATCTTGGGGTTGAGGGTCTTGATGCCGATGGTGGCGGGCACTTCGCGGTGCCGCAGCACGTACAGGGCCTTGACCAGCCCGGCCACGCCCGAGGCGGCCTCCAGGTGGCCCAGGTTGCTCTTGACCGAGCCGATGGGCAGCGGCGCGTCCTTGCCGCGCTGCTGGGCCAGGGCCAGCCCGATGGCGCGGGTTTCGATCGGGTCGCCGACCGCGGTGCCGGTGCCGTGGGCTTCCAGGTAGTCGATATCGGCGGGCGAGATGCCGGCCTGGGCATAGGCCTGGCGCATCAGCGCGGCTTGCGCGTCGACGCTGGGGACGGTCAGGCCGGACTTGCGGCCGTCGGTGTTGACGGCCGAGCCGGCCACCACCGCCAGGATGTTGTCGCCGTCGGCGACCGCCTGGTCGTAGTCCTTGAGCAGGAAGATGCCGCCGCCCTCGGAACGGACGTAGCCGTCGCCGGAGGCGTCGAAGACGTTGCAGCGGCCCCGCGGGGACAGCATGGACGCCTTGGAGAACGTGATGAAGCCGTAGGGGTGCAGGTGCAGGCTGACGCCGCCCGCCAGCGCCTGGGTGCATTCCCCGGACAGGATCGCGCGGCAGGCCTGGTGGAAGGCGACCAGCGAGGACGAGCAGGCGGTGTCCATGGCGATGCTGGGGCCGCGCAGGTCGAAGAAGTACGACAGGCGGTTGGCGGCGATGCTGGACGTGTTGCCGGTGGCCATCGACGCGTCGACGGCGCCCAGGTCCTCGGCCAGGCGGTAGGCGTAGTCGGCGCTGGCGATGCCGATATAGACGCCGCAATTGGAGCCGCGCAGGGCCGACGGCGGCACGCCCGCGTCTTCCATGGCTTCCCAGCTCATTTCCAGCAGCAGGCGCTGCTGCGGATCCATCAGCGCGGCTTCGCGCGGGGAAATACCGAAGAATCCGGCGTCGAATCCGGAAACGTCGCCGATCGAGCCCGCGGCGAAGGTGTAGGCGGTGCCGGGATGCTCTTTGGCGGGATGCAGGTAGGCGTCTGCGGACCAGCGGTCTGCCGAAACCTGGGTGACCAGGTCGCGGCCTTCCAGCAGGGCTGGCCAATAGCTGTCATTGGTGGTGCTGGGGAATCGGAACGAAAGTCCGATGACGGCAACGCGCTTACGCATGCAGTGTCCTTCTGGTCCCGCCGCGCGGCGACGGGTAATAAGAGATGGCGGTCGAGCCGTGGTGGGGGGCGGAACCTGCTGGGGTTCCGGCGCCGGAACTACCGGCCTCGGCGACTACCGGGAAGAGGGAAAGCCCGCGCCGAATGATCAGGCGCGGACGGTATGGCCCGGAATGACGGGAAACTCCCGTCCTGCCATCGCAGTGGTTCTGATACCGCCGATGCCGCGGTTGCGCTGTTGCCGGAGCGCGGAGGTGTTGCTCTGCATTCTCATTTCTTATTTTGTCGATCTTTTGCCGGAACATTCGCGCCACCGCCCGTTCGATATAAAAAGGGCGGGATGATGCGGTCCGGCCGCCGTGACATTTAGATGAATATGAGGCGATTTTACAGTATGTATCCGTTTCAGCTAAATCATGCCGGAACCAGGGGTCCGGGCTTCGCCGGGGCGTAGCACGCTCGAAAGCTGTCATTTCCCTGTCCCCGATGTTCCTGGCCGCTAGGATATCAATCACTTGTAACTTATGTGCCGCAAGATTAATCAAAACGCTTCAGCCGCACGAACTAAGGGTATCCGGCGTGTTGTGCCCTGCAAAACTTGCCTGAATCGATTAACAATTGTGGCAATAATGCGAACATATATTGTTGCAAATACCATTTTTGAGCGGGAACTTTGCGCAAATGTTTCACGCACGAACGCATAAGCGCGCCCATGCGGAAAATGGCCGCTGGCGGCCTCGGGAATACCCGGCCAGGCTGGGCTGGATGCGTGAAATAGGCGCTATCGGCGCCTGCCCGGCGCTACGACGGATCGTAAAGCGGGATGGGAGGGATGCGTTTGGCGGGGGTGGGAATGCGCCAGGAGGCGCGGCGGCGCAACGCCCCGAACAGTTTCAGGCCCTGGGGCCAGTCGCCCAGGCCGCTATCCGCATTGATGTGCCCGGCGCCGGCCAGGACCACGATGCGGCTGCCCCAGTCCTGGGCGAAGGCGTGGGCGCGCTCGAGGCGGCAATAGGGATCGTTGTCGCTGGCCACCACGACGCTCTGGTACGGCAGGGAGGCTCTGGGGATGGGCGCGAAGCCCCGCAGACAGTCGGGCGCGTCCGGGCGTTCGACGTCGGCCGGCGCGACCAGCAGGGCGCCGGCGACCTTGGCGCGCAGGGGAACCGGCAGCGCGGTGCTGACCAGGCAACCCAGGCTGTGGGCGATCAGCAGCACCGGGCTGCGGGCCCGGTCCACCTCGGCGGCCAGCGTGGAAATCCATTCCGGGGCGACGGGGCTTTCCCAGTCCCGTTGTTCGATGCGGACCGCATGGGGCAGCAGCGCCGCCCAGCGTGATTGCCAGTGTTCGGGTCCGGAGTTTTTCCAGCCCGGGACGATGATCGGTTGGAGTCTCATGGGGGCCATCATGCCCCGGCCCTCTAGTAACTCAAACGAATTAATTGTCTTTTGCATATATGGCGGCGGGCATAAGCCGGACCGCGGCGCGGCACGGGCGAATTCATGCCGGAAAGCGGCCCTCGAGCGCGCCAAATCGCGGTATTTTTCAGTGTATGCTTGCCGTGCAATTGCACCGTAACGGGGCGTGAACACGGAGACAACCGGCGTGCGCCCGATTGCGGAACTAACGATTACAAATCATTAGAGGAGTCCAACATGAAGCCAGTATTTCGTCTGACCCCGGTCATCGCCGCGCTGAGCGTCGCCGCAGGTTTGGCGTTTGCCGCGGGAGCGCAGGCGCAAACCATCAAGATCGGCGTCGTCGGCCCCACCACCGGCGCGGTCACGCAGTATGGCGATATGGTCCGTGAGGGCGTCGACACCGCCGTCGAGCGCATCAACGCCGCCGGCGGCGTCAATGGCAAGAAGCTGGAAACCGTGGTGATCGACGACGGCTGCGAGCCCAAGCAGGGCCCGGTCGCCGCCAACCGCGTCGTCAACAGCAAGATCGGCTTCGTCGTGGGCCACGTGTGCTCGGGCGCCACCATCGCCGCCGCGGACGTCTACAACAACGAAGGCGTGGTCATGGTGACCCCGTCGGCGACGTCGCCGGCCCTGACCGACGGCAAGAACTACGAGTTCATTTTCCGCACCATCGGCCGCGACGACCAGCAAGGCCCGGCCGCCGCCAAGTTCATCCTGGAAAAGCTCAAGCCCAAGAAGGCCGCCGTGCTGCACGACAAGCAGTCGTACGGCCAGGGCATCGCCACGGCCGTCAAGAACGATCTGGAGAAGGGCGGCGTGCCCGTCGCGATCTTCGAAGGCATCAACGCCGGCGACAGCGATTATTCGGCCGTCATCACCAAGCTGAAGGCCCAGGGCGTGGACTTCGTCTACTACGGCGGCTACCACCCCGAAATGGGTCTGTTGCTGCGCCAGGCGGCCGAACAGGGCGTGAAGGCCAAGTGGATGGGTCCGGAAGGCACCGGCAACCCCGACATCAACGCCATCGCCGGCGACGCGGTGGAAGGCATGCTGCTGACGCTGCCGGCCGACTTCACCCAGAACGCCGCCAACGCCGACATCGTGAAGGCGTTCGAAGCCAAGAAGCGCAACGCCAGCGGCGCCTTCCAGATGACCGCCTACACGGCCACGCAAGTCATCGCCGACGGCATCAAGGGCGCAGGCACCGACGACCCGACCAAGGTCGCCAAATACCTGCACGCCAATTCCTTCGACACGCCCATCGGCAAGGTGTCATGGAACAAGCAGGGCGACCTGACGAACTTCCAGTTCGACGTATTCACCTGGCACAAGGACGGGTCGAAGACGGTTTATAAGTAATGTCAGTGTCTGACACCCGTACGAGAGGTTCTTGCGGGTTCAGGCAGGCCTTCCCGGGTGTCTGACACCAGGGCGAGAGGAAACTGATCTCGAGGGTGTCAGACACCCGTGGGGCAGCCAGGCAGGTCGAAGGCCGTCTCGTCGGGTGTCAGACACTTGACCTTTGGGGGCGGTAGTGTCTGACACCCGTACGGGATGTTCTTGCGGGTTCAGACAGGCCTTCCCGGGTGTCTGACACCAGGGCGAGAGGGAACTGATCTCGAGGGTGTCAGACACCCGTGGGGCAGCCAGGCAGGTCGAAGGCCGTCTCGTCGGGTGTCAGACACTTGACCTTTTGGGGGCGGTAGTGTCTGACACCCGTACGAGAGGTTCTTACGGGTTCAGGCAGGCCTTCCCGGGTGTCTGACACCAGGGCGAGAGGAAACTGATCTCGAGGGTGTCAGACACCCGTGGGGCAGCCAGGCAGATTGAAGGCCGTCTCGTTGGGTGTCAGACACTTGACCTTTGGGGGGCGGTAGTGTCTGACACCCGTACGAGAGGTTCTTGCGGGTTCAGGCAGGCCTTCCCGGGTGTCTGACACCAGGGCGAGAGGGAATTGATCTCGAGGGTGTCAGACACCCGTGGGGCAGCCAGGCAGATTGAAGGCCGTCTCGTCGGGTGTCAGACACTTGACCTTTGGGGGCGGTAGTGTCTGACACCCGTACGATCTCGTGTCAGGCACTGACTCCGCAATTACAAGCCCTGCACGCGGCGGCCGGTGTCGGCTTCGAACCAGTGCAGCGGGTGGCGGCCGTCGGATCCGACGTTGACACGGGCGCCGACCTTGGCCGAGGATTCCGACAACTGGCGCGTCGTGCAGCGCACGACCAGCGTGGCCTTGCCGCAGCGGCAGTGGACCAGTTGCTCGGAGCCCAGCGTTTCCACCATTTCCACTTCGGCCGGCACGCCTTGCGTGTTCAGCAGCATGTGTTCGGGGCGCATGCCCATGATGACCTTGCGGCCGCGGACTTGCGAGGGGACTTCCAGCGGCGAAATGTCCAGCGCGGTGCCGTCGGTGCTCTGGACCGTGCCGTCGCCGGCCACGTTCACTTCCATCAGGTTCATGGGAGGCGAGCCGATGAAGCCGGCCACGAAGGTCGAGGCGGGCTTTTCGAACACTTCCATCGGGGTGCCGATCTGCTCCGGCACGCCCTGGTACATGACGATCATGCGGTGGGCCAGGGTCATGGCCTCGACCTGGTCGTGGGTCACGTACAGGCTGGTCGTGCCCAGGCGGCGGTGCAGCTTCATGATTTCCAGGCGCATCGCCACGCGCAGCTTGGCGTCCAGGTTCGACAAGGGTTCATCGAACAGGAAGACCTTGGGCTCGCGCACGATGGCGCGGCCCATGGCGACGCGTTGGCGCTGGCCGCCGGACAGCGCGCGGGGGCGGCGGTCCAGCAGGTGGCCCAGTTCCAGGATCTGCGCAGCCGCGTCCACGCGCTTCTTGATCTCGTCCTTGGAGAACTTGCGGATCTTCAAGCCGTAGGCCATGTTTTCGAACACGGTCATGTGCGGGTAGAGCGCGTAGTTCTGGAACACCATCGCGATGTCGCGCTCGGCGGGTTCCAGGTTGTTCACGACCTTGTCCTCGATGAGGATGTCGCCGCTGGTGACGGTTTCCAGGCCGGCGACCATGCGCATCAGCGTGGACTTGCCGCAGCCCGACGGACCGACGATGACGATGAATTCACCGTCCTTGACGTCCATGTCGATGCCATGGATGACCGGCACGTTGCCGGCATAGGTTTTCTTGACGTTGCGGAAGCTGAGAGTAGCCATGTGTTATTCGTGTTCGGAGTCGTGTTCGGGTGGGCGGGGGCAGGCGAGCGTCACTTCTCAGTGTCGACCAGACCCTTGACGAACCATTTCTGCATCAGGATGACGACCAGCGCCGGCGGAATCATCGCGAGCATGGCGGTGGCCATGGTGATGTTCCATTCGGTCACGCTGTCGCCGCCGCTGATCATCCGCTTGATGCCGATGACGACGGGATACATGTCTTCCTGGGTGGTGACCAGGAGCGGCCACAGGTATTGGTTCCAGCCGTAGATGAACTGGATCACGAAGAGCGCGGCGATGCTGGTCTTGGACAGCGGCAGCAGCACGTCGCGGAAGAAGCGCACGGGGCCCGCGCCGTCGATGCGCGCGGCCTCGATCAGTTCGTCCGGCACCGTCAGGAAGAACTGGCGGAACAGGAAGGTGGCGGTGGCCGAGGCGATCAGCGGCAGGGTCAGGCCGGCGTAGCTGTTGAGCAGGCCGAGGTCGGCCACCACCTTGTAGGTGGGCGCGATCCGCACTTCGACCGGCAGCATGAGCGTGACGAAGATCATCCAGAAAAAGAACATGCGGCCGGGGAAGCGGAAGTACACCACCGCGAAGGCCGACAGCAGCGAGATGGCGATCTTGCCGATGGAAATCGCCAGCGCCATGATCAGGCTGACGTACATCATGCGGCCCACGGGCGCGCCCGACGAACCGCCGGACGAGCCGCCGAACAGGGCCTGCATGTAGTTGTCGACGAAATGCTCGCCGGGAATGAGCGACATCGGCGCGGACGCCACTTCCTGCGCGGTCTGGGTGGACGCGACGAAAGTGACGTAGAGCGGAAATGCCACCATCGCCACGCCGCAGAGCAGAATGACGTGGGCCAGAATATCCAGCCAGGGACGGCGTTCAACCATTGTTTGTAGCCTCGGACAAAATCAATACTGCACTTTGCGGTCGACGTAGCGGAACTGCACGACCGTCAAGGCAATCACAATGAACATCAGCACTACCGACTGGGCCGCGGACGAACCGAGGTCCAGGCCGCGGAAGCCGTCGCTGTACACCTTGTAGACCAGGATCGAGGTCGACGTGCCGGGACCGCCCTGCGTGGTGGTGTCCACCACCGCGAAGGTGTCGAAGAAGGCATAGATGATGTTGACCACCAGCAGGAAGAAGGTGGTGGGCGAAAGCAGCGGGAACACGATGCTCCAGAAGCGGCGCGACGGGCTGGCGCCGTCGATGGCGGCGGCTTCGATGAGCGAGCGCGGGATCGACTGGAGGCCGGCCAGGAAGAAGAGGAAGTTGTACGAAATCTGCTTCCACACCGCGGCGATCAGCACCAGCAGCATGGCCTGGTTGCCGTCCAGGCGGGGGTTCCAGTCGACGCCGGCATGGCGCAGGGCCACGGCCAGGATGCCGACGGAGGGGGAGAACAGGAACAGCCACAGCACGCCGACGACGGCGGGCGCCACGGCATAGGGCCAGATCAGCAGCGTCTTGTAGAGCCCGGCGCCGCGGATCACGCGATCTGCCATGACGGCCAGTAGCAGGGACACGCCCAGGCCGACCACCGCCACGAGGATCGAGAAGACGGCGGTGACACGGAAGGAATCCAGGTACGCCTGTTGCGAGAACAGGTCGATGAAGTTGTCCAGTCCGACGAATTCGGACGATAGCCCGAAAGCATCTTCCAGCCGCATGGATTGCCACATGGCTTGTCCGGCTGGCAGGAAGAAGAAGACCACGGTAATGATGAGCTGCGGCAGGAGCAGCAGATAGGGCAAGGTCTTGTGCCCGAATACAACGCGTTTTTCCATAGGGGGAACCCAAGGTACAGAAAAGCGGCGGTTGGAGTAACCGCCGCCTGAAACCGCATTCGCAAAATACGACAGGCTTAAAGCCCTAAAAAAGCAGGGCCTTAAGCCTTGTACTGCGTGGTGCCGAAGAGCCCAAGTCCTTGTCGCGGCATGGAAAATACCGATTGACAGGGCCGGGCCGGCATTTCGGAAGGGCGTTACTTTACACTCTTCTCGAACTTTTCCAGCAGCTCGTTGCCGCGCTTGACGATGTTCTCGGCGCCGTCCTTGGCGGCAACCTTGCCGGAGACGATGCGCTCGATTTCAGCATCTTCGATCTCGCGGATCTGCGGCAGGAAGCCCAAGCGCAGGCCGCGCGATTGCGCGGTGGTTTCGACGTTCAACTGCTTCACGCCGACTTCGGTGCCGGGATTCTTCTCGTAGAAGCCTTCCTTCTTGGTCAGCTCGTAGGCGGCCTTGGTGACGGGCACGTAGCCGGTCTGCTGGTGCCAGCGGGCGGCGATTTCCGGGCTGGCCAGGAACTTGAAGAACGCGGTCACGCCCTTGTAGGTTTCGGGCTTCTTGTTGGCGAAGACCCACAGCGAGGCGCCGCCGATGATGGTGTTCTGCGGGGCGCCCTGCACGTCGGCGTAGTAGGGCAGGGTCGAGGTGCCGAATTCGAACTTGGCGTTCTTGGCGATGTTGGCGCGCAGGCCGGACGAGCCGGTGATCATGGCGCACTTGCCGCTGATGAAGAGCGAGTTCGGCTCGTCGCCGCGGCCGCCGTACATGAAGATGCCTTCCTTGCCCAGCTTGGCCAGGTTTTCCAGGTGGCGCACGTGCAGCGGGGTGTTGATGGCGATGCGGGCGTCCAGGCCGCCGAAACCGTTGTCCTTGGTGGCGTACGGCACGTTATGCCAGGCCGAGAACGTTTCCAGTTGGACCCACGACGGCCAGGACGTGGTGTAGCCGCATTCCTGGCCGGCGGCCTTCAGCTTCTGGCCGGCGGCGGCCAGCTCTTCCCAGGTCTTGGGAGGGTTGTCGGCGTCCAGGCCGGCTTTCTTGAAGGCGTCCTTGTTGTAGTAGAACACCACGGTCGAGCTGTTGAAGGGCATCGACACCAGCTTGCCGTCGGCCGACGAGTAGTAGCCGGCGACCGCGCCGATGAATTCCTTCGGGTCGATCGGGTTGCCGACTTCTTCGGACATTTGCTGCACCGGCTTGATGGCGCCCTTGGCGTACATCATGGTGGCGGTGCCGACTTCGAAGACCTGCAGGATGTCGGGGGCGTTGCCGGCACGGAACGCGGCGATGCCGGCGTTCATGGATTCACCGTAGTTGCCCTTGTAAACTGCCTTCACCTGGTAGTCGGGATTCTTCTTGTTGAATTCGTCGACGAGGCCGTTCACCCGGTCGCCCAGGGCGCCTTCCATCGAGTGCCAGAACTGGATCTCGGTGGCGGCATGCGCGGAGGCGCCCGCGAAAGCCGCCATGATGGCTGCAAAAGTTAAGGCAATACGGTGGGATCGCATAGTGAGGTTCCTCCAGGTTGGGCGTGTTGCAGCCGGGGTGTCCGGACGCGGAAAACACGACACCTTATGAATTGTTTGTGACAAAACCGTGACTTTCACATCAGTCCAAACGCCTGTCAAATTGCGCGTTTCAGGCGCGAACGAACATTTTCCTTTTTTCTCCCTGCGGGGACTACCGTTTACAATTGCTGGCTATGAAAAACGAACTTTCGATTGCGTTCATTGGCGGCGGCAATATGGCCGCCGCCCTGGCATCGGGCCTGGCGGGCAAAGTATGCGCCGCGGGCAACATCCATGTCATTGACATAAACCAGGATGCGCACGCCGCCTGGCATGCCCGCGGCATGACCACCGCGACGGCCCCGGACGAGGCCCTGGCGCGCTGCCGCGCATGGGTTTTCGCAGTCAAGCCACAGAACATGAAAGACGTTGTGGTTTCCACGCGTCAGTGGCTGCGCGAAGACACATTGGTGGTAAGCGTGGCGGCCGGCATCCGCGCCGATACGCTGGGCGCCTGGCTGGGCACGCCCGAGGCGCCTTTCAACCGCCTGGTGCGCTGCATGCCCAACACGCCGGCCCTGGTGGGCGCCGGCATGACGGGCCTGGCGGCGCTGGACGGCGTGAGCCAGGCGGACCGCGAACTGGCGGCCGAGTTGCTGTCCAGCGTGGGCGAGGTGGTCTGGGTGGACGGCGACGCCGCGCTGGACGGCGTGACGGCCCTGTCCGGCAGCGGCCCCGCCTATGTGTTCCTGTTCCTGGAGGCGCTGGTCGCCGGCGGCCAGAAGGTCGGCTTGACGGCCGAGCAGGCCAAGAAGCTGGCGCTGGGCACGCTGGCCGGCGCCACGCGCCTGGCGGCCGAGTCCTCCGAGCCGTTGTCCACCTTGCGCGAGCGCGTCACGTCCAAGGGCGGCACCACGGCCGCCGCGCTGGACGCCTTCGGCGCCGCGGGTTTTGCCGACATCGTGGAGGAGGCCATGGCCGCCGCCGCGCGCCGCTCCCGCGAGCTGGCGGACGAGTTCGGCAAATGATGGCGGCCGCAAGGCGCTTCGCGCCCATGAGCCGCGTGCAGTTCGGCGTCGCCGTGCTGTGCATGCTGGTCGTGGTGGTGGGCTCGAACATCCTGGTCCAGGTGCCGCTGAACGATTGGCTGACCTGGGGCGGGCTGTCCTATCCGGTGGCCTTCCTGGTGACCGACGTGCTGAATCGCCGCTTCGGCCCGGCGGCGGCCCGCCGCGTGGTGTGGTTCGGCTTCGCCGCGGCCCTGGTGGTGTCGGTGTGGGTGGCGTCGCCGCGCATCGCGCTGGCCTCGGGCCTGGCGTACCTCTGCGCGCAACTGGTGGACATCCAGGTGTTCGACCGCCTGCGCGACCAGCGCTGGTGGCGCGCGCCGCTGGTGTCGGGCACGCTGGGCGCGGTGTTGGACACGGCGGTTTTCTTCAGCGTGGCGTTTGCCGCCACCGGCACGCCGTGGGTGACGTGGATGATGGGCGACCTGGCGATCAAGCTGGCGGTCAATGTCAGCATGCTGGCGCCGTTCCGGGCGCTGATGTGGAACCTGGCGAAGCCGGCGAGTGCTTGATGGGGCGAGACGGGAAAGTGTCTGACACCCGTACGAAATCCTCCTGCTCTCGTGTCTGACATCTGTGCGAAATGCTCCTGCTTTCGTGTCTGACACCCGTACGGGATGGCCGTGGAACGACGGCGATGTGTCCCGGGTGTCTGACACCACTGGCTTTGATATGCATGGTGTCAGACACCCGGGGAGGCCGGCTTCAGCATGGCACGGCGTTTCGTACGGGTGTCAGACACAAGGCAAAAGAGCATCCCTTGCGGGTGTCAGACACAAGGCAAAAGAGCATCCCTTGTGGGTGTCAGACACAAGGCAAAAGAGCATCTCTTGCGGGTGTCGCACAAGATATCTCACGGCGCGATGAATCATTATCCGTAAGTCCCGCGTAAGCACTGTATTTAAATGCGTATTTAAACGGCGTATTAATCGCCGCGCATATAAAACTCCAAGCACAAGTCCTTGCGCGGCGCCATGGCCGAATCAAGGTTTATTTGCGATTTCTCCAGTGATTTCACGGGCTTGCGGGCGCTATGCGTCACGATTAAAGGCGATCTCCAAAATATTGGGGATTACACGCAGTGACAGTATGGCGCCTTGCTTCCAGAATACCGGCCACACCGTATTTTTGCCCAAGAAGCCGGCGACGGGCGATACGGATTACGGGGCACCCTCCCGCTAAGCCGCGTCGAACAGAGCCGCTCAAAACCTCGCTGGAGAACTCCGCATGAAGTTTCTGCATCGCCTTACCCCGGTAGCCGTCGCGCTTGGGGCGTTTGCCCTGGCCGGCGCCGTGCACGCAGCCGACACGATCAAAATCGGCATTCCCCAGCCCATGACCGGTCCCAATACGCAATACGGCGACCAGATCCAGGCCGGCGCGCTGACCGCCATCGAGACCATCAACGCCAAAGGCGGCGTGAAGGGCAAGAAACTCGAGCCCATCCTCATCGACGACGGCTGCGAACCCAAGCAGGCCGTGCCGGCCGCCAACCGCGTGGTCAACTCCGGCGCCAAGTTCGCCGTGGCCCATGCGTGCTCCGGCGTGACCGTGGCCGCCGTGAAGGTCTACGAGGAAGAGGGCATCGTCGGCATCACCCCGGGCGCCACGTCGCCGCTGGTCACCGACACGATCAAGCCGCACTTCTTCTTCCGCACCATCGGCCGCGACGACCAGCAGGGCCCGTACGCCGCCAACTACATCGCCAAGACCCTGAAGCCGCAAAAGGTCGCGGTGCTGCACGACAAGCAGACCTACGGTTCGGGCGTGGCCACGCAGGTCAAGGACACGCTGGCCAAGGACGGCGTGAACGTGGCGATGTTCGAAGGCATCAACGTCGGCGACAGCGACTACTCGGCCATCATCACCAAGCTGAAGTCGGCCGGTGTGGACCTGGTCTATTTCGGCGGCTACCACCCCGAACTGGGCCTGCTGCTGCGCCAGTCGCGCGAACAGGGCCTGAAGGTCCAGTTCATGGGTCCGGAAGGCACGGCCAACCAGGACCTGGTGGCGATCGCCGGCCCGGCCATCGAAGGCCTGCTGGTCACGCTGCCCGCCGACTTCACC
>Ga0222427_100394_pt1 | contig 71476 bp, 57 predicted proteins | sample 2B20Ametagenome_FD_182890 | JGI IMG/M metagenome (GOLD analysis project Ga0222427, IMG submission 182890) | Enriched microbial communities from leaf-cutter ant dump, University of Wisconsin, Madison, United States - 2B20A (version 2) | ecosystem: Environmental > Terrestrial > Nest > Insects nest... | reverse complement strand
GCCCGCTGACCACCGACATCGCCCCGGGCTACGACCACATCACCTCCGGTATCGGTGCCGCGATGATCGGCTGGTTCGGTTGCGCCATGCTCTGCTACGTCACGCCCAAGGAGCACCTCGGCCTGCCGAACAAGGATGACGTCAAGACCGGGATCATCACCTACAAGATCGCCGCCCATGCCGCCGACCTTGCCAAAGGCCACCCGGGTGCGCAGATCCGCGACAACGCCCTGAGCAAGGCGCGCTTCGAGTTCCGCTGGGAAGACCAGTTCAACCTCGGCCTGGATCCGGACACCGCCCGGTCGTTCCATGACGAGACCCTGCCGAAGGACTCGGCCAAGGTTGCGCACTTCTGCTCGATGTGCGGGCCGAAGTTCTGCTCGATGAAGATCACCCAGGAAGTCCGCGAATACGCCGCCAACCAGCGCATCGACGTGGTGGACGTGGCGGTCGAGGACGGCATGCGCGAGCAGGCCGAGCGGTTCCGCCAGGAAGGCAGCCAGTTGTACAAGAAAGTCTGAGGTGAGCCCATCGCTGGCAAGCCAGCTCCCACAAGGGCCGCGGTGCATGCAGTCCCTGTGGGAGCTGGCTTGCCAGCGATAGGGCCCTTGAAATCAACAAAAAAACATCTGCCGAGACCACCATCGTGTCCCTACCCAGCAACTACTCTCCCGATTCCCCCGTCCCCGGCCACCAGCGCATTTTCGGCGCCCGTGACCTGTTCTCCCTGTGGTTCTCCCTCGGCATCGGCCTGATGGTGCTGCAGACCGGCGCGCTGCTGGCGCCGGGCCTGGGCCTGGCCGGATCGGTCCTGGCGATCGCCATGGGTACTCTGGTGGGGGTTCTGTTGCTGGCGGCGGTCGGGGTGATCGGCAGTGATACCGGCCTGTCGGCCATGGCCGCCCTGCGCCTGAGCCTGGGCAAGCACGGCGCGGCGCTGCCGGCGGTGCTCAATCTGCTGCAACTGATCGGCTGGGGCTCGTTCGAGATCATCGTCATGCGCGATGCCGCCAGCCTGCTCGGCGCCCAGTCGTTCGGCGAGCACAGCGCCTGGAACAGCCCACTGCTGTGGACCCTGTTCTTCGGCGGCCTGGCCACCCTGCTGGCGGTGAGCGGTCCGCTGACCTTCGTCCGCCGCATCCTGCGCAAATGGGGAATCTGGCTGCTGCTGGGCGCTTGCCTGTGGCTGACCTGGAACCTGTTCGCCAAGGCCGATCTGGCGGCGCTCTGGGTCAAGGCTGGTGATGGTTCGATGTCGCTGGCGGTAGGCTTCGATATCGCCATTGCCATGCCGCTGTCCTGGCTGCCGCTGATCGCCGATTACTCGCGTTTCGGCAAGCGTGCCAGCCGGGTGTTCGGCGGTACCGCATTGGGCTTCTTCATCGGCAACTTCTGGTTGATGAGCCTGGGCGTGGCCTACACCCTGGCCTTCGCGCCGAGCGGTGAGGTCAATGCGCTGCTGCTGGCACTGGCCGGTGCTGGCCTGGGGCTTCCGCTGCTGCTGATCCTGCTCGACGAATCCGAAAACGCCTTCGCCGATATCCACTCGGCGGCGGTGTCCAGCGGTCTGCTGCTGCGCCTGAAGGTGGAGCACCTGGCCCTGGCAATCGGCGTGGTTTGCACCCTGATCGCCTGCTTCGCGCCGCTGGCGCAGTACCAGAACTTCCTGCTGCTGATCGGCTCGGTGTTCGCGCCGCTGTTCGGCGTGGTGCTGGTGGATCACTTCGTGCTGCGTCGCCGCCGTCTGCCGGCCCAGGTCGGCTCACTGCACCTGGGTGCCGTGCTGGCCTGGGCGGGTGGGGTGGCGACCTATCACCTGCTGGCCAACTACGCGCCGGATGTCGGGGCAACCCTGCCGGCGCTGCTGCTGGCAGGTGTGCTCCACGCGGTGTTCAGCTTCAGCCGCGGCCGGGAAACAGTTCCGGCTTGATCACGCCGTTCAGGCGCGGGTAGGGGATCTTCAGTTCGACGTGGCCCATGGCGTAGGGTGCCAGGGCGTACACGTCGTACTTGAGCAGCACCGCGCCGTAGGTCAGGGCGATGTTCGCGGTTTTCTGGAATGGCCAGTTCTTCACGAACTCCGCGTCCTGATCCAGCTTGTTGGCGATCAGCCAGCCGCGGTGGGCCTCTTCCACGGTCTTCCAGAAGGTGTCTTCCTGACCCGGCACCAGCATGTCCTGCAGGGTCAGGACCTTTTCCTGCTGGCGCGACCAGTTGATGAAGGCGCGCCCCGGGCTGCCATGGGCGCCGCCGGTGTCCAGGTAGCTGGACAGTTCGACGATCACCAGTCCGTCATGCTGCTCGCGTACCTTGGCCTGCAAATAGGTGCTGTGGCGGCTTTCGGCCGAGCGCATGAAGCTGTCTTCGTAGGCCTTGAGCGAGGTCGGCAGCGCTGCGCCTTCGCCGTCGCGGGTCAGTTGCAGCAGGCCGCGCTCGACCACGGCATCCAGTTGCGGCTGTGCCGGGAAGTGCAGGGTGTCGATGTTCACCAGCGGGCAGTCGCTGGCGCTGCAGCCGGGCTTGATGTGCTCCCAGGCCTCGCGCTTGACCTCCAGCGGCTTGCGCATATTGGGCTGGAAAACGCTCTGGCACGCCCCCAGGACAAGGGCCAGGACAGCCACGGTAGTCAGTTTGACAAGCGTCATGATGATCCTTCTGGAACGACGGTGATCGGCCTTGGACCGTCGGCAGGGCCTTCGGTTCGCCACTAATCTTGAATAGACGGATGGCGCCTATCCTCGCAGCCCTCGGGTTGACTTTAAAGAGGGTGAAAGCCGAGGGTCCGCGGGGTAGGATTGCGCGAAGCTGCACGTAAGGCATTGAGGATTTCCATGACAGACAAGTTGAATAGCGTTCCAACGGCCGTTGATATCGTTCAGCGCGAGACCTGTTTCCAGGGCTTCTACCGGCTCGACCGGGTGCGCTTGCGCCACGAACTGTTCGCCGGTGGCATGGGCCGCGAGATCAGCCGCGAGCTGTTCGTTCGCCACGATGCCGTGTGCGTCCTGCCCTACGATCCGCAGCGCGACGAAGTGGTGCTGATCGAGCAGTTCCGCGTTGGTGCCCTGGACAAGACCGCCAACCCCTGGCTGGTGGAACTGGTCGCCGGTCTGATCGACAAGGACGAACAGCCGGAAGAGGTTGCGCATCGCGAGGCGCAGGAGGAAGCTGGCCTGGAATTCTCCGCGCTGTGGCCGATGACCCGGTATTTCCCGTCACCCGGCGGCAGCGACGAGTTGGTCCATCTGTACCTCGGTCGTTGCAGCAGCGAGGGGGCTGGCGGGCTGCATGGCCTGGAAGAAGAGGGTGAAGATATCCGCGTGCGGGTCTGGGCATTGGAAGATGCCCTGCAGGCCGTGCGCGACGGGCAGATTGCCAATGCGGCGTCGATCATCGCCTTGCAATGGCTGGCCCTGAACCGCGACGAAGTGAGGGGGATGTGGTCGTGAATCTTGTGCGCGAGCGCTATCGGGTCGATCTGGTTGGCTTGCAGGCTGCCTGCGAGGCGAACTATGCCCGCCTGATGCGCCTGCTGCCGGAAATGCGCACCTCCCTCAGCTCGCGACGCATCGGCATGACCCAGGGCGACCAGATGCTCGGCGTGCTGACCCTCGAGGTGGTGCTGGCCTGCCCGTACACCACCACCCTGCGCGTACGCCAGGAGCACAGCCTGCCCTGGCTGCCGGTGCCACAACTGGAAGTGCAGGTCTATCACGACGCGCGCATGGCCGAGGTGGTCAGCGCCGAGCATGCCCGGCGTTTCCGCAGCGTCTATCCCTACCCCAACGAAGCGATGCACCAGCCGGACGAAAAGGCCCAGCTCAACCTGTTCCTGGGCGAATGGCTGACCCACTGCCTTGCTTGCGGCCATGAATTGGCGATCGTTCGCTGAATTGCGTAGGAAAGCTCAACACCGCTGTTTCCCGCCGAACTGTTGGTCCTGCTGTATGCCAGCCTGCGTTCCATCACGCTTTTGTGATCGAACGTGGAGCAACGTATGCATATTGCAGTGGCAGGAGCGGGATGGAGTGGGTGTCACATTGCCCTTGAACTGGCAGCGCGCGGGCATCGGGTACTGCTGATCGAGCGTGAAGCGGACATTTTCAACGGGGTGTCCGGAAGCTTCGGCATCCGCTTGCACAAAGGGCCGCATTACCCGCGTTCGCGCGCGACGCGCGATCTCTGCGCAACCACCTTGCAGCGCTTTTGCGCGCACTACCCGGAGCTGGTGGTGGCGCATGAGGCCGCGGTCTATGCCCACGGCACGCTGGATGCCATCGGGCGTCCGTCGAAGGTGTCCGGCGAGGTCTTTGCCGAGGTCTGCCACGAATCGCCGGGCTGCCGGCGGATCGATCTTTCCGCGTCGGGCTATCGGAACCTGGAGGCGGCCTACGACCTCAATGAGCCTAGCGCCGTACTGGGTGGGCGTTTGCGCGATTACTTCCGCGCCCGGCTGGCGACGGCGGGTGTCGAGGTCCGCTGCCAGCGCCAGGTGCTGGAGGCGCATGCGGGCGGTGGGCGGGTACGCCTGTCGCTGGACGGCGGTGAGTCCGTGGAGGTCGATCGGTTGGTCAATACCACCGGCTACCAGTCGTTGGTCCCGCCGGCCGTGCCCGTGCTGGACGTGGTCTACCAGGTGTGCCTGGGCCTGGACTACGAAGACCGCGAGCCCGGGCAGAAGCCGATCTCGTTCATTGTCATGGATGGGTGGTTTCCGTGCCTGATGCCGTGCATCGACCGTCACGACCAGCTTCCCCGCAACTACGTGCTGACCCACGGCAGCTACACGATCCTCGGCTCGTTCCCGACGCCAGGGCGGGCCCGGGCATTGCTGGAGTCCCTGGATGACGCATTCGTCGAGTCGAAGGTCCGCCTGCTCAGCGAGCAGCAGATGTGTCGTTTCTGGCCCGGATTCCGGCCGCGCTTTCGCTATACCGGCTGGAAGGGCGTGGTGCTCGCCAAGCTCAGGACCCGCTCGGAGTTTCGCGGCGCGGTGGTGTTCGAGCAGGCCGGCATCATCCATGTGTTTCCGGGAAAGATCACCCACGTACTGCAAGCGGGTGATGAGGTGCTGGCGTTGCTGGAGGACAGCGATTGCATCGTGAAGGATGGCTTGCGCCATGTGCGGGGCGGAGTGCTGGACAGCGCCCGGCGCGAGATTGTCGAAAAACCACAGGCCGGTGAGGCGAATACCGCCGACCTGCAGACCCATGAAATGCTGAGGTCGACGGAGCATGTGTGACCGGTCGCGCATTCCGGGGGTTGGCCGTCCCATTCGCTGGCCGCATAATTCGAACTTTCTTACGAGGACTATGCCTTGCCGAGCCCGACCACCGAGGCGGCGCCGATCCTGTTGGTGCAGCTTTCCGACAGCCATCTGTTTGCCGATGCGGACGGCTCGCTGCTGGGCATGAATACCCACGACAGCCTGCGGCGGGTGATCGAGCGGGTGCTGGCCGAGCAGGAGCGGGTTGACCTGGTGCTGGCGACCGGGGATCTCTCCCAGGACGGTACCGATGCGTCCTACCAGCAATTCCGGCACATGACCGCAGCCATCAAGGCACCGGCGCGCTGGCTGGCGGGCAATCACGACGAGCCGCTGCCGATGGAGCGTGCCGCGGCCGGGACCGATCTGCTCGACGCGGTGACCGATATCGGCAACTGGCGGGTAGTGATGCTCGACTCGTCGATTCCCGGCTCCGTGCCAGGCTATCTCGACGAACGCCAGCTGCAACTGCTGGAACAGGCCCTGGCGGACGCCGGCGAGCGCCATTGCCTGGTCTGCCTGCATCACCAGCCGGTGTCCATCGATTGCGCCTGGATGGCCCCCATTGGCCTGCGCAATCCGGAGGCTTTGTTCCAGCGCCTGGAGTCCTTCCCCCAGGTCCGGGCGTTGCTTTGGGGGCATATCCACCAGGAGTGGGACCAGCAACGCGGCGACCTGCGCTTGCTGGCCTCGCCATCGACCTGTGTGCAGTTCGAGCCGGGCAGCGACGATTTCAAGGTCGATGAACAGCGTCCGCCCGGCTACCGTTGGCTGGCGCTGCACGACGACGGTCGGCTGGAGACCGGAGTTTCCCGTCTGAAGGATTTTGCCTTCAGCGTGGACTACGGCAACGGCTACTGAAGCATCGCGCAATCTCTAAAGCTGAATCATTTCCCTCTTATCAGGCTAAACTGCGCGTCTTTGTGCCCGCTGCTCGCGGGCGCTCCAAGGAAATCCGGGGGCGGAATGTCGGGCTCGATCCTTTGCATCCATGGTTTGAACAGTGCGCCGAGCTCGATGAAGGCCAGCCAGTTGCTGGCGGTCATGCAGCGCATCGGCCTGGCCGGGCAACTGCGCGTGCCGGCCCTGCATCACCATCCGCGCCAGGCCATCGCGCAGCTGGAGGCCGATATCGCCGAACTGGGCCGGCCTTTGCTGGTCGGTAGTTCCCTCGGCGGCTACTATGCGACTCATCTGGCCGAACGCCACGGATTGAAAGCGCTGCTGATCAACCCGGCGGTCAATCCGCACCAGTTGTTCGACGGCTACCTGGGCACCCAGACCAACCACTACACCGGCGAAACCTGGGAACTGACCCATGATCATGTGGACGCCCTGGCCGAGCTGGAAGTCGCGCCACCCCAGGACGCCGCGCGCTACCAGGTATGGCTGCAGACCGGCGACGAAACCCTGGATTACCGCCGCGCCGAACGCTTCTACCGGGCCTGCGCCCTGCGTATCGAGGCCGGAGGCGATCACAGCTTCCAGCGCTTCGCCCAGCACCTGCCGGCCCTGCTGAGCTACGCGGGTATTGATGCGAAGACGTATCAGGACCTGGATTTTTCTGTATTTTGATTGCTTATTTTCACCCACGAATGACGACGAGACCCCATGGCCAATCCCAGCGCTAGCGCCTATAACGCAGACGCCATCGAAGTCCTCTCGGGCCTTGACCCGGTGCGCAAGCGTCCGGGCATGTATACCGACACCAGCCGCCCCAACCACCTGGCCCAGGAAGTCATCGACAACAGTGTCGACGAAGCCCTGGCCGGCCATGCCCGTTCGGTGCAGGTGATCCTTCACGCCGACCACTCCCTGGAGGTCTGCGACGACGGTCGCGGCATGCCGGTGGATATCCACCCTGAAGAGGGGGTGTCCGGGGTCGAGCTGATCCTCACCAAGCTGCATGCCGGCGGCAAGTTCTCCAACAAGAACTACCAGTTCTCCGGCGGCCTGCACGGCGTTGGCATCTCGGTGGTCAACGCCCTGTCGACCCAGGTCCGGGTGCGGGTCAAGCGCGACGGCAACGAATACCAGATGACCTTCGCCGACGGCTTCAAGGCCAGCGAGCTGGAAGTCATCGGTACGGTCGGCAAGCGCAATACCGGCACCAGCGTGTATTTCTCCCCGGATCCGAAGTATTTCGATTCGCCGAAGTTCTCCGTCAGCCGCCTCAAGCATGTGCTCAAGGCCAAGGCCGTGTTGTGCCCGGGCCTGACGGTGACCTTCGAGGACAAGAGCACCGGCGAGAAGGTCGAGTGGCACTACGAGGACGGCCTGCGTTCCTACCTGGTCGACTCGGTCAGCGAGTACCTGCGCCTGCCGGACGAGCCGTTCTGCGGCAGCCTGGCCGGCAACAAGGAAGCCGTGGACTGGGCCCTGCTGTGGCTGCCGGAAGGCGGCGATGCGGTCCAGGAAAGCTACGTCAACCTGATTCCCACCGCCCAGGGCGGCACCCACGTCAACGGCCTGCGCCAGGGCCTGCTGGATGCGATGCGCGAGTTCTGCGAGTTCCGCAACCTGCTGCCGCGCGGCGTCAAGCTGGCTCCGGAAGACGTCTGGGAGCGCATCACTTTCGTTCTTTCGATGAAAATGCAGGAGCCGCAGTTCTCCGGGCAGACCAAGGAACGCCTGTCGTCCCGCGAGGCCGCGGCCTTCGTTTCCGGCGTGGTCAAGGACGCCTTCAGCCTGTGGCTCAACGCTCACCCGGAAATGGGCATGCAACTGGCCGAGCTGGCCATCAGCAACGCCGGCCGTCGCCTCAAGGCGAGCAAGAAGGTCGAGCGCAAGCGCGTCACCCAGGGCCCGGCGCTGCCCGGCAAGCTGGCCGACTGCGCGGGCCAGGACCCGATGCGCGCCGAGCTTTTCCTGGTCGAGGGTGATTCCGCCGGTGGTTCGGCCAAGCAGGCGCGGGACAAGGAATTCCAGGCGATCCTGCCGCTGCGGGGCAAGATCCTCAACACCTGGGAAGTGGATGGCGGCGAAGTGCTCGCCAGTCAGGAAGTGCACAATATCGCCGTCGCCATCGGCGTCGATCCGGGCGCGGCGGACCTCAGCCAGTTGCGCTACGGCAAGATCTGCATCCTCGCCGACGCCGACTCCGACGGCCTGCACATCGCCACCTTGCTTTGCGCCCTGTTCGTCCAGCATTTCCGCCCGCTGGTCGAGGCTGGCCACGTTTACGTGGCGATGCCGCCGCTGTACCGCATCGACCTGGGCAAGGAAATCTACTACGCCCTCGACGAAGCCGAGCGCGACGGCATTCTTGACCGCCTGGTGGCCGAGAAGAAGCGTGGCAAGCCGCAGGTCACCCGATTCAAGGGCCTCGGCGAGATGAACCCACCGCAACTGCGCGAAACCACCATGGATCCGAACACCCGGCGCCTGGTCCAGCTGACCCTCGACGACTTCGAGCAGACCCGGGAAGTCATGGACATGCTGCTGGCCAAGAAACGCGCGGGCGACCGCAAGAGCTGGCTGGAGAGCAACGGCAACCTGGCCGAGGTCATGGCTTGATCCGTACGCTGTTGACGGCACTGCTGGCGCTGCTCGCAGTGCCGGCCATGGCCGATCCGTGGCCTGAACTGAGCCTGGTCTCCGAGCATCCGGTCGAAGGTATGCGCGGCGGCAACCTGTCCGGACTGGCGCAGTGCAACGGTGTGCTGTGGACCGTGTCCGACCGCGACGACGACCTGCTGTACAAGCTCGATACCGCCAGCCATGTGTGGCAGGCGCTCGGCGAGCCGCTGGCCGCGCCGCCGGTACCGGATGCCGGTTTCCCGCTGGGCCTGCGTTCGCGGCAGTGGGCCGCTTCGCTGGTGCGCGGTGGTGATCTCGACTTCGAGGGCATCAGCTGCGATGCGGCGGGCAATCGCTATATCGTCAGCGAGGCCCACGCCGCGGTGCTGGAAGTGCCGGTGGAAGGTGAGCCGAACTGGCTGAAGATCGATCCGGCGATGATTCGCCAGGCACGGGCCAGCGGCATGCTACTGCACTTCAATGCGCTGTTCGAAGGCCTTGCCATCAGTCCGGCGGGTGACCGCCTGTGGCTCGCCGCCGAGCGTGAGCGACGCGGGCTGCTGCTGGTCAACCGCAAGCAGAGCACCTGGACCTGCGGCGACGCCTGCGTGCTGCTCAGCGAGGCCGGCACCGAAATGCAGCCGGACCAGTTCCCCAAGGCCCGTGAGGTATCCCGGGACTTCTCCGACCTGGCCCTGTTCGAGGGCAAATTGTTCACCCTGGAACGCAATGCCTACCGCATCTGTCGCCGCGACGCGCAGAGCGGGCAGGTGGAGCGTTGCTGGTCGTTCGCCGGCGAGGCGCTCACGGAACAGCGTCAATACAGCCAGCCCTACGGACTGGCCGAAGCCATGGTGATTGACGCCGAGGGTGCCTGGATCGGCATCGACAACAACAGCGGTGTGCGTGCCGATGGCGAGGATCGCCCGATCATCTGGCGATTCGCCGCACCGAAAGGCGGCTGGAGCGCGAAGAAATGAGCCAGGCACCGGGTCAGCGCATCGGGCGGGTGTTCATGGTTCTGGCCTGGGCGGCCGGGCTGTTTCTTGCCACGCGCTTTTTCGGCGCCTGGGAAGACAAGCAGGTCAATCCCAACAGCCAGATCACCTCGCAACATGGCGAAGGTTTCGTCGAAGTACGTCTGGCCGGCAATGGCCAGGGGCATTTTGTCGCCGACGGCCTGATCAACGGTCAGGCCGTGCATTTCCTGCTCGATACAGGTGCTACCGATGTGGCGATTCCCGAGTCCGTGGCCCGTGATTTCGGCCTGGAGCGCGGCGCTCCGGTGACCGTGAGTACCGCCAATGGCCGCGCCGAGGGTTATCGCACCCGTCTGGACAGCGTGCAATTGGGCGATATCCTGCTGCGCGATGTTCGCGCCCTGGTGGTCCCGGGACTGGATGGCAGCCAGGTATTGCTGGGCATGAGTGCCCTGAAACAACTTGAATTCACCCAGCGCGGCGGCACCTTGCTGCTGCGCCAGACCTTGAACTGATGAGGCCCGCATGAGCGACTCCCTTGATCTGAGCCTCGATGGCGTAGAGCGCCGGTCACTGGCCGACTTCACCGAACAGGCCTACCTCAACTATTCCATGTACGTGATCATGGACCGGGCCCTGCCGCACGTCGGCGACGGCCTGAAGCCGGTACAGCGGCGTATCGTCTACGCCATGAGCGAACTGGGCCTGGATGCCGACTCCAAGCACAAGAAGTCGGCGCGTACCGTCGGTGACGTGCTCGGTAAATTCCACCCCCATGGCGATTCGGCCTGCTACGAGGCCATGGTGCTGATGGCGCAGCCGTTCAGCTATCGCTACACCCTGGTCGATGGCCAGGGCAACTGGGGTGCGCCGGACGATCCGAAGTCCTTCGCCGCCATGCGTTACACCGAGGCGCGCCTGTCGCGTTATTCCGAAGTGCTGCTCAGCGAGCTGGGCCAGGGCACTGCGGACTGGGTACCGAACTTCGACGGTACCCTGGAAGAACCTGCCGTTTTGCCGGCACGTTTGCCGAATATCCTCCTCAATGGCACCACTGGTATCGCCGTGGGCATGGCCACCGACGTGCCGCCGCATAACCTGCGGGAAGTCGCCAGCGCCTGCGTGCGCCTGCTGGACGAGCCGAAAGCCACGGTCGAACAGCTTTGCGAGCATATCCAGGGGCCGGACTATCCGACCGAAGCGGAAATCATCACCCCCCGTGCCGAACTGCTGAAGATCTACGAAAGCGGCCGCGGCTCGATCCGCATGCGTGCCGTCTATCGCATCGAGGACGGCGATATCGTTGTCACCGCGCTGCCGCACCAGGTCTCCGGGGCCAAGGTGCTGGAGCAGATCGCCGCGCAGATGCAGGCGAAGAAACTGCCGATGGTCGCCGACCTGCGTGACGAGTCCGACCACGAGAACCCGTGCCGTATCGTCATCATCGCCCGCTCCAACCGGGTCGATCTCGACGAACTGATGCAGCATCTTTTCGCCACCACCGACCTGGAATCGAGCTACCGGGTCAACGTCAACATCATCGGCCTCGACGGCCGGCCGCAATTGAAGAACCTGCGGGCGCTGCTGCTGGAGTGGCTGGAATTCCGCATCGCTACCGTTCGTCGCCGGTTGAAGTTCCGCCTCGACAAGGTCGAGCGTCGCCTGCATCTGTTGGACGGCTTGCTGGTCGCCTTCCTCAACCTGGACGAAGTGATCCACATCATTCGTACCGAGGACCAGCCGAAACAGGCCCTGATCGCCCGCTTCGACCTGACCGAGATCCAGGCCGACTACATCCTCGAAACCCGTCTGCGCCAGTTGGCGCGGCTGGAAGAGATGAAGATCCGCGGCGAGCAGGAAGAGCTGCTGAAAGAACAGGCCAAGCTGCTGGCCCTGCTGGGCAGCGACACCAAGCTGCGCAAGCTGGTGCGTAGCGAGCTGATCAAGGATGCGGAAACCTACGGCGATGATCGTCGTTCGCCGATCGTTGCCCGTGCCGAGGCCAAGGCCTTGTCCGAAAACGAGCTGATGCCGACCGAGCCGGTCACGGTGGTGCTTTCCGAGAAAGGCTGGGTGCGTTGCGCCAAGGGCCACGACATCGATGCTACCGGGCTGTCGTACAAGGCGGGTGATGGCTTCAAGGTGGCGGCGGCGGGGCGGTCCAACCAGTTCGCCGTGTTTATCGACTCCACCGGACGCAGCTACTCGGTGGCCGCCCATACCCTGCCGTCGGCACGGGGCCAGGGCGAGCCGCTGACCGGCCGTCTGACGCCACCACCGGGGGCGGCATTCGAATGCGTGCTGCTGCCGGATGACGACGCCCTGTACGTGATCGCCTCCGACGCGGGCTATGGCTTCGTGGTCAAGGGCGAGGACCTGCAAGCCAAGAACAAGGCGGGCAAGGCCCTGCTCAGCCTGCCCAATGGCGCCAAGGTGCTGGCACCGCGGCCGGTGGCCGATCGCGAGCAGAACTGGCTGGCGGCGGTCACCACCGAAGGGCGCCTGCTGGTGTTCAAGATCAGCGACCTCCCGCAACTGGGCAAAGGCAAGGGCAACAAGATCATCGGTATACCCGGTGATCGGGTGGCCAGCCGTGAGGAATACGTCACGGACATGGCTGTGCTCGCCGACGGAGCGACCCTTGTATTGCAAGCCGGCAAGCGTACCCTGTCACTCAAGGGTGAAGACCTGGAGCACTACAAGGGCGAGCGTGGGCGCCGCGGCAACAAGCTGCCACGGGGCTTCCAGCGGGTCGATGCGTTGTTGGTCGACACTCCCGAGTAGGACTTGTACACGCCCGGAAACGGTAATTTCCTACGCGTTCCGGGCGTAAATGCTGGAGTCAGAGCGTGTTTTCGCGGATGATAGCCCGCTTGTGGCGTCGGCGTGGCCGGGTGCCCGACTGAATTCTTGAGTATCACTGCGGTGCCGTGTGGTGGCCGCCTGGATGGGATGATGACTTTTCTGCGCCTTCCATTTGTTCTTTTGCTGACCGGTGTGCTCGGCCTGGCCGGGTGCAGCATGCACCAGCCGGTCGCGCTCTATCAGCTCGACAGTGGTGAGCCGGGGCAGCCAAAGCAGGCTGCCGGCATGTCGGTGGTGCTGGGACCGGTTTCGGTCGCTGACTACCTGCAACGCGAGACCCTGCTGCAGCGCCAGCCCGACGGCAGCCTCACTGCGGCGACGGACGGTCGCTGGGCGGGTAGCCTGTCCTCCGATATCGATCAATTGCTGGTACGTCAGCTGGCCTGGCGCCTGGATAGCCAGCGGGTAGTCCTGGCGCCTGCCAGTACCGGTTTCAACCCGGATGTGCAGGTGCTGCTGTCGATCACTCGCCTGGATTCCGGTGCCAACCAGCCGGCGATCCTCGATGCCCAATGGCGTTTGCTCGACCGCCGCGGCCAGGTGCGGGACAACCGTATCGTCCACCTCGAACAACCGCATGCAGGTAGTTCGGCGGCGCAGGTGCAGGCCCAGGGCCAGTTGCTGCAAAAGCTCGCCGAACAACTGAGCACCGCGCTCAAGCCGCTGGCCAACCAGCCAGCGATCGCCGAAGAGGCGCCTGCGAAGAAACCGGCGGCACCGGTTCAGGTGCGCAAGGAACCGGAGAAGCCGAAGATTCCGATGGCTTCGCCGATCCGTACTGATATGGAAGTGTTCCGGTTCTGACCGGAGGCCCAATGAAAAAGCCCGCAGCGATGCGGGCTTTTTTATTGGGTGCTGGAAACAGCTTTGTCTGTACTGGCCCTATCGCTGGCAACGCCAGCTCCCACAGGTTCAGTGGTGTCCACGGTCACTGTGGGAGCTGGCGTTGCCAGCGATGAGGCTATCAGCAGCACTACAACCCTCAGCTTTTCACCTGCCGCTCATGCATCCGCGCCAGTTGGCGCTCCAGCATCGACGGATAGGGCTCCATCAACCGCTCTACGCAGCAAGCACCTTCAGGGCTGGCAATCGGGCGAATCCGCGCACGCTGGCGGATCAGGGCGTCATCGCTGATCTTGCGCTCCACCAGCAGCAAGTTGCGGCTGTGTTGCGACAGCGCCAGGGCGTCCTGGGCCTTTTCGGTCAGCAGCAGGTCGATCTGGCTCAGGCCATTCAGGTCTTCACCCAGGGCCAGGCCCAATTGCAGTTGCAGGGTGATGCCACTGTCGGCCACCTCCACTTGCAAGGCATGGCCCAGGGCGCGCAACAGCTCGCCGCAGCAGATGGCATTGGTCAGGTAGTCTTCGCCGCTGTCCTGGCTGTGGAACAGCAGCAGGGTGCTGCCGTCGTTGAGCGTCTGCACTTCGCCTTCATACAGCGAAGCGGCTTGCTCCAGGCAGTCGCGATAGCGTTCCAGCAGCTCGGTCAGGCGGGTGCGGGGCAGGCGCCGCAGTTGCTCCTGGGAGCCCAGTTGTACGGCAAGCACGGCGCTTTTCGTCGGTTCACGCGGTGCGGCAGGCTTGGCGGCGAGCGGGGCAGCAGGCTTGGCGGCGAGCGGGGCAGCAGCCGGGGCCACATCATCACGCAGGTCGGCGAAGGCGTCGTCGTCCTCGTCTTCTTCGGCTTCCACCACGCGCTTGGGCGCGCGCACCACCGCAGGTGCCTCGTCGAAGTCCGGATCCCGCAGGTCGCGGACCTCGAACGGTTCGGCGTCTTCTTCCTCGAAACCGCCCTCGATCTCCGGTTCCGGCTCGACCGGCTTCGGTGGCGGGGCGAAACGCGAGTGCAACTGGCGCGCAAGGTCGCCGATCTCGTCCTGGCGCTCGGTGGCCGGGGTGTATTCGTCGAGGTCGCGCAGCCACACCCGCAGTTGCAGCAGCGGCGTGGAGATGTAGCGGCCGAGGCGCAGGCTCATGGTCAGTGCCAGGGCCAGCAGGATGCCGGCGAGGATGCCCATGCTCTGCAGGCTGATGGTCATCGGCTGCTGGAACTGGCTCATGTCCAGGCTGATGCGCAGTTGCCCGGCGGTGACGTCCTGGAAGGTGATCTTGGTCTGGTACAGGCCTTCGGCCTCGCCCAGCAGGCTGTTCTTCGGACGCTGGCCGGCTTCGGCGAGGATGCGGTTGTCGACGCTGTAGATGGCGGCGTGGGCCACCAGCGGGTTCTTCACCAGGTTGCCGAGCAGCACGTTGAGGCTGAGGATGTCGTTGGACACCAGCAGCTCGGTGGCCGAGGTCGCGGTCTGGGTGGTCAGGCTCTGGCCCAGGGCGTCGGCCTGCTCGTGCATGGCTTCCTTGAACTGCAAACCCATCACGCAGGCATAGATCACCAGCGCCAGGGCAACCAGGAAGACGTTGTGGCAGGCGATGCGCAGTGCCAGTGGCACGCGACGCTGACGCAGGGCACGGAAGATCAGCAGGAAGAAGTTGTCGGTTTTGACGGGCGTGGGCCGGTTCACTGAGCGCGGCTCTTTATGACGGAGAAATTGCTGCGCAGTATAGCGAGCGGCCTCGGGACGGCAAAGCATCGACTGCGCCCGATGGTCCGTAAAAGGCGGTAGAATGCGCATTTTTTGCACGTCCTGGAGCTCGTCTTGCGCGAAATCGTCTTGATCAACATCACCGGTGAGGACCGTCCGGGTCTGACCGCGGCCATTACCGGCGTTCTGGCCCGTGGCGGTGTGAATATCCTCGATATTGGCCAGGCGGTGATCCACGACACCCTGTCGTTCGGCATCCTGGTCGAGATTCCCGGTACGGAACAGGGCTCCTCGGTACTCAAGGACCTGCTGTTCACCGGCTACGAACTGAACCAGCAGGTGCGCTTCACCCCGGTGTCGGAAGACGACTACCGCAACTGGGTGGCCAACCAGGGCAAGCCGCGCCATATCGTGACCCTGCTGACCCGCAAGGTGACCGCCGAGCAACTGCAACGGGTCAGCTCCATCACTGCCAAGTACGGGCTGAACATCGATCATATCGACCGTCTGTCCGGTCGCGTTGCGCTGGATACCCCGGTGGAGCAGAGCAAGGGCTGCATCGAGTTTTCCGTGCGCGGCGAGCCGGCTGACCCGCAGGCCCTGCGTGCCGAGTTCCTCAGCGTCGCCCAGGAGCTGGGTGTGGATATCGCCTTCCAGCAGGACTCGCTGTTCCGCCGTAACCGTCGCCTGGCGGTGTTCGACATGGACTCGACCCTGATCGAAGCCGAAGTGATCGACGAACTGGCCAAGGCCGCCGGCGTCGGCGAGCAGGTTTCGGAAATCACCGAGCGCGCCATGCGCGGCGAGCTGGACTTCCGCGCCAGCTTCAAGGAGCGCTTGGCGCTGCTCAAGGGCCTGGACGTCAGCGTGCTGGACGAAATCGGTGCCTCGCTGCGCCTGACCGAAGGCGCCGAGACCCTGTTCGCCGAGCTCAAGCGCCTGGGCTACAAGACCGCCATTCTCTCCGGCGGCTTCACCTACTTCGCCAAGCAACTGCAAGCCAAGCTGGGCATCGACTATGTGTTCGCCAACGAACTGGAAGTGGTCGATGGCAAGTGCACCGGCGTTGCCATCGAGCCGATCGTCGATGCACAGCGCAAGGCCGACCTGCTGACCGAACTGGCGCGCAAGGAAGGCTTGCAGATGGAGCAGACCATCGCTGTCGGCGATGGCGCCAACGACCTGCCGATGCTCGGCATTGCTGGCCTGGGCGTGGCGTTCCGCGCCAAGCCGCTGGTGCGCCAGTCGGCCAAGCAGGCGATCTCCACCCTGGGCCTCGATGGTGTGCTCTACCTGCTGGGCATGCGTGATCGCGAAGGCAATGCCTGATTAGAGCGAACGGTTCTAACCATTCGTCCCTTGTTCCCTGGCGTTCTTTGCGAGGCGGCTAGGCTTGCTCGCGTGCGGTCCGTTCCCAGGGCCGCACGGCCGGTCTGGAAACTGGCCGGTCCCCACCAGCAACTTCAAGGAGATGAAGTTCATGGCGAACAACAAGTACGCAGTTCAGAACCAATGGGGTGGTAACAGTGCACCGTGGCATCCGGGTGGAACCTGGCAGCTGGGTGCGCGGGATAACCAGAAGGTCGTGGCCATCGATATCCGTTCCGGTGACGGCGGTGTGACCTTCAAAGGCCAGATGACCTATTCGGGCGAAGGTCCGATCGGCTTCAAGGCCAAGCGTGTCGCCCAGAACCGCTACGAAGTCCAGAACCAGTGGGGCGGCAACGACGCTCCGTGGCATCCGGGTGGCGAATGGGTCATTGGCGGCCGTGACAACCAGAGCGTGGTTGCCCTGAGCGTCAAGTCGAACGATGGCGGCAAGAGCCTTGATGGCACCAACACCTATGACAACGAAGGCCCGATCGGCTTCCGCAGTCATCTGGAGTAAGGCGCCAGGCTGAAGAACCGCCCCCTGCATCGGGGGCGGTTTGCGTTGCGGGGATCAGGCTTGCGCTGCGACCGGCAGGGCCATGCCCTGACCCATGGTGACTGGCGAACCGGCACCGAGATTCTCGCCCCACTTCACCTGCTCCGGCCCGAACAGCACGATGGCGGTGGAGCCCAGCTTGAAGCGGCCCAGTTCCGCACCCTTCTCCAGATGGATCGGCGCACGCGAGGCTTCGTCGTAGCGGAAGGTTTTCAGCTCGCGCTTCGGCGGGGTGACCAGGCCGGCCCAGACCGTCTCGATCGAGGCGACGATCATCGCACCCACCAGCACCACGGCCATCGGCCCGCGCTCGGTATCGAACAGGCACACCACGCGTTCGTTGCGGGCGAACAGTTCCGGGACGTTTTCCGCGGTGGTCTGGTTCACCGAGAACAGGCGGCCAGGCACGTAGATCATTTCACGCAGGGTACCGGCCAGCGGCATGTGCACGCGGTGGTAGTCCTTTGGCGACAGGTACACGGTGGCGAATTCGCCGCCCATGAACGGTGCTGCATTGGCCGGGTCGCCGCCAAGCAGTTCCTGGGCGCTGTAGCTGTGGCCCTTGGCCTGGAAGATGCGGCCGTGCTCGATCGGGCCCAGCTGGCTGATGGCACCGTCGGCCGGGCAGAGGATCGCCCCCGGCGTCTCGTCGAGCGGGCGGGCACCCGGCTTCAGGGCGCGGGTGAAGAAGTCGTTGAAGTGCTCGTAGGCAGTCAGGTCTTCCACCAGGGCCTGGGACATGTCGACCTGGTAGCGCTTGGCGAACCAGGCGGTGAAGGCGTTCTTGAACCAGCGCACGCGGCATTCGGCGATGCAGCCGGCCAGGCGCGAGAGCAGGTGATGGGGCAGCAGGTACTGGCTGATGATGAACAAACGGGATTTCATTGGGTTTCCTTAAACTTCGACGGGCGTGTCCGGATGGTTGCCCCATTCGCCCCAGGAGCCGGCGTACGCCTTGACCCGTGGGTAGCCCAGGTGCTTGGCCACCAGGTAGGTGAAGCCCGAGCGGTGGTGAGTCTGGCAGTGGGTGACCACTTCCTTGTCCTTGCTGATGCCGAGCTGTTCGAGGATCTGCGGCATGTCCTTGCGGATGCGCAGCGCGTCGTTCAGGTCCATGCCGGCGGTCCACTCGAAGTTGACCGCGCCAGGGATGTGTCCGCCCTTGGCGGCGAGGACTTTCTCGCCGCGGTATTCGCCGGGGCTGCGCGCGTCCCAGATCGCCAGGTCGGCGGCGCCGAGGCGGCTTTGCAGGTATTCGCGGGTGGCGGTGGGCTCGTCGTGCAGCACCAGGTTGACCGCTGCCGTGGCATTGGCCGGGACTTCGGTGCTCAGCAGGTTGGCTGGCCAGGCCTGCACGCCACCATTGAGGTAGTGGTAGCGCTTGTGGCCGATGACATCGAGCAGCCAGATGAAGCGGCCGGCCCAGCCGCCGCCTTCATCGTCGTAGACCACGTAGGTGGCATCGGCGCGATGGCCCAGTTCGGCGAAGAGTTTTTCCAGCTCGGTCTTGGCCGGTGCCAGGCCTGGTGCCGGTGGCTGACCCAGTTGCGTGCGCTTGGGATCGACGAAGCGGGCACCGGGAATATGGCCGCTGCCGTAGCGATTGACGCTGGTCAGGTCGACCAGGATCAACTCCGGCGAGTCGAGGCGCGCCTGCAGGTCTGCCGGTTCGATCACCAGGGGCAAGCCAGAAAAGTCAGTCATCCAGAAACTCCAGAGCGGAACAGAGGGGGGCGATTGTAGCGCAGGGTCAGGCGCCGCGGTTGCTGAAGGTGGCGAGGGCGCGCTCCAGGCACTGCGCGGTCTTGGCGAAGGCCTGCACGCTGATTTCGGAGAAGGGGCCGCCACCCTGGTCGGCCATCAGCAGCATGATCACCTTGCCGTTGTTCGACAGCGAGCGCAGCAGCAGGTGTTCGCCGCGGAACAGCACGCGCAGGCTACCGGGCAGCAAGGCGGAGAACTGGGCGTGGTTCTGTGGGGTCAGGCGCAACTGCGCGGATTGTGTGAGCAGTCGTTGCAGCAGCTTGCTTTGTTCCACCGGCACGGTGAGGTTGGCGGCCTGTTGCGGCAGTCCGGCCAGTTGGTGCACGCGCAGGTAGCTTTGCGTCTTGTCGCTCATCAACAGCAGCACCCGTTTCATCCCGCAGGCCTGCAAGGCTTCGCGGGCGTAGCTGGTCAGGTGCATGGCGTTGGAGAACGGGCTCGGCTCGCTGAGCAGTTCGGCGCAGTACTTGCGCCAGTCGCCCAGGGCCTTGGTGTCGGGGGTGGTCGCCTGTTGCATGCCGCGGGGAATGTAGCGGGCATTTGCGGGCCAGAGCAGCATCTGCGCCGGATGGAACACGCCCTCCAGCGCATGCTTGCGCGCACTGACCGCGGCCTGCTGGTGGTTCTGCACCTGGACATCTTCCAGCGGTGCTTGCAGGTACAGGCTGATCAAGCGTTGCCAGCGGCGGATGTGCGCACCGGTCCAGGCATGCTGCGATGCCAGGGCCACGCCGTTGGCCAGCATCACGGTATTGGCCGGGTGGTTCAGCCAGCGACGCAGTTCCGGGTCGGCGTCCAGCTTTTGTTGCTGGCGCAGCGGGCTCTTGTGGTCGCGGGCGATGTGCATGACCTTGGCCAGCGAGCGGCGTTCTTCCAGCAGCAGGCGATAACCCTGGGTGACCCAGGTCGGCAGGCGCCAGAACTCGGCGAGGGCCTGGCACAGGCGCAGCAGGCGCACGCCGAACAGTTCGCGTTCGACTTTGGGTGCTGGCTCGCCGCGGTGCACCACGCGCACTTCCCATTCTTCGAGCAGTTGCGGGTGGGTCAGGGCCAATGGCCACAGCGGGGAAAGGAACAGCAGGCTGCCCCAGTGGATGTCCTGCCAGAGCCGCGCCAGGCGGCTGGCGAACAGGCCGCTGGCCTGTTGGCTGGCGTGCTGGCTGATCATCTGCAACTGGCGCAGGGCCAGGGGAATCTGTTCGATGGGGGCGCTGGTCAGGCGTTCCATCAGGGCATCGGCGCGCGCCAGGCCGAGACGGTTGAGGGCCACTTCGAGGTTCTCGGCGGGCTCGGCGATGGTGGTGTGGGTATGCCGATTCGCCTCGCGCATTACGCTTAGTACCAAAGCCGGACTATCCTGCATGACTTCGGCAATGTCGCGCAGCGAGCGGCGACTGTCCGCGATCGCGGTTTTGACCCGGTCGTGGCTGTGGCTGGGCACCGGCAGGTGGGTGCTGTCCAGTAGTTTGATCCAGGCGTCGAGAGTCTTCGGATTCGTAGTTGGCACGATGGTTTCACTAGGCATGCTGGAAGTGGGCCAAGCTGGCTTTTCGCCTTGACTGGCTATAGTCTGGCGCAGAACTGCCGATAAGTAGAAGAAGAGATTTACTAACTTCCGTCCTCACCCAAGACCCCGACAGTAAGTGCTTTCTATCTATGGCTAAAATTATCGGCATCATTGTCGTATTCGCGAGCGTGCTAGGCGGATATGTTCTCTCCCACGGCAAGATCGCGGCCCTGATCCAGCCTTTCGAGGTGCTGATCATCGGTGGTGCCGCATTCGGTGCGTTCCTGCAGGCCAACCCTGGCTATATGACCATGCACGTGGTGAAAAAGTCGCTGAGCATGTTCAGCAGCCGCTTTTCCCATGCCTTCTATATAGAAGTGCTCGGCCTGGTCTACGAGATTCTCAACAAGAGCCGTCGCGAAGGCATGATGGCGATCGAGGGCGACATCGAGGATGCCGCAGCCAGCCCGATCTTCGCCAAGTACCCGGCGGTGTTGAAGGATGAACGCATGACCGCGTTCATCTGTGACTACCTGCGCATCATGTCCACCGGCAACATGGCACCCCATGAGCTGGAAGGCCTGTTCGACATGGAGTTGCTGAGCCTTAAGGAAGAGCTGGAGCATCCCTCCCATGCGGTGACCGGTATCGCCGACGGCATGCCCGGCTTCGGTATCGTCGCGGCGGTACTGGGTATCGTGGTGACCATGGCTTCCCTCGGCGACGGCGACCAGAAATCCATCGGTCTGCACGTAGGTGCGGCACTGGTCGGTACCTTCTTCGGTATTCTCGCGGCCTACGGCTTCTTCGGTCCGCTGGCCAACTCCCTGGCCCACGATGCCAAGGAAGAGCTGAACACCTACGAAGCGATCAAGGCTTCCCTGGTGGCTTCGGCCTCGGGCATGCCGCCGTCGCTGGCGGTCGAATTCGGGCGCAAGGTGCTGTATCCGAAGCACCGCCCGAGCTTTGCCGAGCTGGAACAAGCAGTCCGCGGTCGCTGATCCATGGAAAATAATCAGCCGATTATCATCAAGCGCGTCAAGCGCTTCGGCGGCGGCCATCATGGTGGTGCGTGGAAGATCGCCTTCGCCGACTTCGCCACGGCGATGATGGCGTTCTTCCTGGTGCTCTGGTTGCTGTCCACGGCCACACCGGAACAGAAGATCGCCATCGCCGGCTATTTCAAGGACCCGATCGGGTTCTCCGAAAGCGGTACGCCGTACATCATCGACCTGGGTGGCTCCCCCGAGCTGGCGCCGGAAAAGACCATCAACCCCGAGCAGAAGGCCGAGCCGACGCCGGAAAGCAGCATCGTCAGCCCCGAGCAGGCCGAGAACCTGGCCGAGCAGGTGGAGCGCGAGCGCCTTGAGCTAGTCCTGCAGGAGCTGCAGAACAAGGTCGAGCAGAGCCCCGAGCTGCAGAAGTTCAAGGACCAGATCCTCTTCGAAATCACCCAGGATGGCTTGCGCATTCAGATCGTCGACGCCGAGAACCGGCCGATGTTCGACCTCGGCAGCGCGCGCCTGAAGCCCTATTTCGAAGACATCCTGCTGGCCATGGCCGACACCATCAAGACGGTGCCGAACAAGATCAGCGTCAGTGGCCATACCGACGCCAAGCCATATGCCGGCAGCGGCGAGTTCGGCAACTGGGAGCTCTCGGCCAACCGCGCCAACGCCGCGCGGCGTGCGCTGGTCGCCGGTGGTTATCCGGACGGCCAGGTGGCGCGGGTGGTGGGTTATGCCTCGTCGTCGCTGTTCGATCGCGAGCATCCGCTGAACCCGGTGAACCGCCGCATCGATATCGTGGTGCTGACCAAGCGGGCCCAGCGCGCCATCGAAGGTGAGCAGTCGACGCCGGACAACCCGGCCCCTGCGACCAACCCGGATGGCACCCCGGCGGCGCCTGCCGCGCCGGGTGCAGCGGCGCCGCAGCCCGAGCCGGAGCCGATGCAGCCTCAGGAATTGCGCCAGAAGCTGAACATCTTCGAGGACGGTACGTTGAAGATGGACGAGCCAGGCAAGCAGCAGTAAGCACGCTTGCAGGAAAAACGCCCGCCTGGAGTCATCCAGGCGGGCGTTTTGTTTTTCTCAGAAGCCGCGGCGTACGCGGGCCTTGAGATCGGTGTGGAAAAACTCGGCGTTGTTGCGGTTGGTCTCGGCGGCGTCCTTGCTGATGGCGCGGCGGAAGGTGTGCTCGTCGTGGTAAGCGCTGACGAACAGGTCGATGTGTTCGCGCCGGGTCAGGGTCGGCCAGCGCTCCAGGTAGCCGGGCAGGCTGCCTTCGCACTGGTAGAAGGCCAGGCGACGGTTCAGTTGGGTCGCACTGCCGAGGCTGAAGGGAATCCACCACTCATCCACGCCGCCCTGGCCGAGCACTGTGATCATGTGGGTGCAGGCGTTGATGTTGGTGTTGAACAGCGTGCAGATGTCGTCGGTGGTCTGCTGGGCCTGAGGGTCGAACAGTTCGAGGCAGGTATTGATGCCTTCGAGCTTGAGCCGTTCGTTGATCACGAACGCGTCGAGGCGGTCAGGGTGGCGGTAGCTGATGAATACAGGCATCACGAGGCGTCCTTTCTGGTGAAAGCGGCGACGATCAGTGAATTCCTTCAGCCCGGCAATAGATGCCCAAAAACAAAGAAATGTCCTACATATCCGTATGACGTGTCCTACAGACACGTCCTACTGGCGGCCGCCTCGGGCGAGGCCGACCGCCCTCTCGATCAGTAGGTATCCTGCGGCAGGCTGGCGATGATCGAGCGGTAGCTGTTCATCCGCTGCTGCTGGATGCGCCCGTCTTCCAGGGCCTTGAGCAGTGCGCAGCCCGGCTCGCGGTCGTGCTTGCAGTCGCGGAAGCGGCAGGTGCCGAGCAGGTCGGTGAACTCGATGAAACCTGCCTCGACATCGTCACGGCTGACGTGCACCAGGCCGAATTCGCGGATACCGGGGGAGTCGATCAGCTCGCCGCCGCCGGGGAAGTGGTACAGGCGTGCGGTGGTGGTGGTGTGCTGGCCCTGGCCGGACCACTCCGACAGTTCGCCGACCCGGGTCTGCACGTCCGGCAGCAGGCTGTTGACCAGCGACGACTTGCCGACCCCCGACTGACCGACGAATACGCTGATATGGCCGTCGAGCATCGCTTGCAGCTGTTCCATGCCGTTGCCGTGGTGTGCCGAAACTTCCAGCAGTGGATAACCCAGTTGCCGGTACACCGCCAGCAGGGCGTTCAGGGCCGGAGCGTTGTCGTCATCGATCAGGTCGGCCTTGTTCAGCAGCAGCAGGGGGCGGATGCCAGCGTGCTCGGCGGCGACCAAGTAGCGATCGATCAGGTTGGCGTGGGGCTCCGGGGCCGGGGCGAAGACGATCACGATCAGGTCGACGTTGGCTGCTACCGGCTTGAGCTGGCCGCGGCTGTCGGGGCGGCACAGTTCGGTGCTGCGCGGCAGTTGCGCGACGATCACGCCGATGCCCTGGTTGCCCGCGCGCCAGACCACGCGGTCGCCGGTCACCAGCGCCGGGAGGTTGGCGCGCAGATGGCAGCGGAATACCTGGCCGGCTTCCTGGCCATCATCGGCCTCGACTTCCACCTGCACACCGAAATGGGCGATCACCAGGCCGGTCTGTTCTGGCCCCAGGTCGCCGCCTTCGAGCACCTCCAGGGCGCGCTCCTCGCGTTTGGCCGCACGGGCGGCGCGTTCTTCCTGGATTTTTTCGATGCGCCAGTTCTGGCGGCGGTTGAGCTGGCGTTTGGCCATGAATGTCTCGTCGATTTAAAGCAGGGATGTTGAAACGGCGTCGAGTTTAGCACGCTCCACTAGGCTAAACTGCGCACCTACCGAGGAGTCCGACTTATGCAAAACCCACAGAATCTGATCTGGATCGACCTGGAAATGACCGGTCTGGACCCTGACCACGACGTCATCATCGAGATGGCGACCATCGTCACCGACAGCGACCTCAACACCCTGGCCGAAGGTCCGGTGATCGCCATCCATCACAGCGACGAAGTGCTGGCCCGCATGGATGACTGGAACACCCGTACCCACGGCGCCTCCGGCCTGACCCAGCGGGTACGCGAAAGCCGCATCGATATGGCCGAGGCCGAGGCGCAGACCATCGCTTTCCTCGAACAGTGGGTGCCGAAGGGCAAGTCGCCGATCTGCGGCAACAGCATCTGCCAGGACCGCCGCTTCCTCTATCGCCACATGCGCTCGCTGGAAAACTACTTCCACTACCGCAACCTGGACGTCTCGACCCTGAAGGAACTGGCCGGCCGCTGGGCGCCGGAAGTGAAGGACAGCTTCAAGAAGGGCAGCACCCACCTGGCGCTGGACGATATCCGCGAGTCGATCGCCGAGCTGCGTCATTATCGCGAGCATTTCATCAAGTTCTGAGTTGTTGCATCCGGCCTCATCGCCGGCAACGCCGGCTCCCACAGGGATTTTATGCACCTCTGGACCTTGTGGGAGCCGGCCGGGCGGCGATCCGATTGCCAGCGATGAGGCCATCAGCATCACTAGAAGTCTTGTGCCCCCTTTTGGTGCCAGCAGCAACTGGTTAGACTGCGCGCCTTTCTGCCAGGACCCGCACCATGCTGTTGATGCTCTACCTCATCGCGATCACCGCCGAAGCCATGACCGGCGCGCTGTCTGCCGGTCGTCGCGGCATGGACTGGTTCGGCGTGGTGCTGATCGCCTGCGTCACCGCGCTGGGTGGCGGCTCGGTACGTGACGTGCTGCTGGGGCATTACCCGCTGACCTGGGTCAAACATCCGGAATACCTGGTGCTGACCAGTGTCGCCGCGTTGCTGACCATCTTCATCGCGCCGCTCATGCGCCATCTGCGCTCGCTGTTCCTGGTGCTCGACGCGCTGGGGCTGGTGGCCTTCACCCTGATTGGCTGCATGACCGCCCTCGAACTCGGGCACAGCATGCTGGTGGCGTCCATCAGCGGTGTGGTGACCGGGGTGTTCGGCGGCATCCTGCGGGATATCTTCTGCAACGACATTCCCTTGGTGTTCCGCCGCGAACTGTATGCCAGCGTGTCCTTCGCTGCCGCCTGGTGCTACATGGGCTGCATCTACCTGAAGCTACCGGCCGAACAGTCGATCCTGATCACCCTGTTCGGCGGCTTCCTGCTGCGCCTGCTGGCGATCCGTTTCCACTGGGAAATGCCCAAGTTTCACTACAACGACGAGCACTGACGCTCGGCGTGCTGCCTGAGTGCCCATTCCACATGCTCGCGGACCAGTTCCGAGGGATAGTCCCGGCGGGCGTTGAGGGCTTCCAGTACCGGCACGGTGGAAGGCGCATTGCCCAGCCCGACCGCCAGGTTGCGCAGCCAGCGCTCATAGCCGGCGCGCCTTAGCGGCGATCCCTCGGTGCTGGCGAGGAAGCGCTCTTCGTCCCACATGAACAGTTCCGCCAGGCCAGCATTATCGAGGCCGTGGCGTGGCTTGAAGTCGTTTTCCGCAGTCTCCTTGGCAAAGCGGTTCCACGGACAGACGATCTGGCAGTCGTCGCAGCCGAACACGCGGTTGCCGATCATGGCCCGCAGTTCTTCGGGAATGGCGTTCTTCAGTTCGATGGTCAGGTAGGAAATGCAGCGCCGTGCGTCCAGCACATAAGGGCCGACGAAGGCCTTGGTCGGGCAGATATCCAGGCAGGCGCTGCAACGCCCGCAATGCTCGGTGGCCTGGGCTTCATCCACCGGCAGCGGCAGATCGACGAACAGCTCGCTGAGGAAGAAGTAACTGCCGGCCTTGCGGTTGAGCAGCAGGGTGTTCTTGCCGATCCAGCCGAGACCGGCCTGTTCGGCGATGGCCTTTTCCAGTACCGGGGCGCTGTCGACGAAGGCGCGGAAGCCGAACGGGCCGATTTCCTTCTGGATGCGCTCGGCCAGGTGCTGCACGCGCTTGCGCACCAGCTTGTGGTAATCGCGACCGAGGGCGTAGCGGGAGATGTAGGCCTGCTCCGGCTGGGCCAGGCGCTGGGCCATCTGCGTGTCTCCGGGCAGGTAGTCCATGCGCAACGAGACCACCCGCACCGTGCCGGGCACCAGTTCGTCGGGGTGCGAGCGCTTGCTGCCGTGGGCGCCCATATAGTCCATCTCGCCGTGGTAACCGGCCGCCAGCCAGCGTTCGAGGTGCTGTTCGTGCTCGGCCAGCTCCACGCCGGCGATGCCGACATGGGCAAAACCCAGTTCGCGCCCCCAATCCTTGATGGACTGGGCGAGGGCGGGGAGATCGATGGAGGAGGCGGACATGCGAAATAGGGCAATAAAAGGACAGGTGCGTATAATTCTGCCAGACATCGGAGCCGAACGACGCATGCCTCAGACCAAACACCCCTCCCACGAGCCCTTGGTGCTCACCCGCGATGCCCTGGCGGCGCTGCCCGCACGTCCGTTCAATGCCCACAAGGGACAGTTCGGCCATGTTCTTTTGGTTGGTGGCGACCGTGGCACCGGCGGTGCCGTGCTGCTCGGTGCGGAAGCGGCATTGCGCTGCGGGGCCGGGTTGGTGTCCCTGGCCAGTCGCCTCGAGCATGTGCCAGCGGCCCTGGCGCGCTTGCCCGAGGTCATGAGCCTGGGTGTGCATTCCGCCAACCAGCTGATGGCGCCGATCGAGCGCGCTTCGGTGCTGGTGGTCGGGCCGGGGCTGGGTCAGGCGGCGTGGGGGCGTAGCTTGCTGTCGGCGGTGGCCAGTTCGAGTCTGCCGCAGATCTGGGATGCCGATGCCCTGAACCTGCTGGCGTCGTCTCCGATGGCCCTTGTCCGCGGCAGCATCATTACCCCGCATCCCGGTGAAGCCGCGCGCCTGCTGGGCATTTCCACCGAGGCGGTGCAGGCCGATCGCCCTGGCGCGGCGCGCAAACTGGCGCGCAAGTATGCGGCGGTGTGCGTGCTCAAGGGCGCCGGCACCCTGGTCGCCGATCCCCAGGGGCGTCTGGCCCTGTGCAAGCGCGGTCATCCCGCCATGGCCGGCGCCGGGTTGGGCGATGTGCTGAGCGGAGTGCTCGGCGCGCTGTTGGCCCAGGACATGAATGCCTGGGATGCCGCCTGCCTCGGGGTCTGGTTGCATGCCTGCGCCGGAGAGCGCCTGGGCGACCAGGGCCGCGGGCTGGCGGCCCATGATCTGGTCCCGTCTATTCGTCAGTTGTTGGAGGAGCATTCAGCGTGTCAGGCATAACCCTGTTTCTGGCCGATGAGCAGGCCATGGTCAACTTCGGTGCGCGTGTCGCCCAGGTGACCCAAGGCCATGGTGTGATTTTTCTCGAAGGTGACCTCGGTGCGGGCAAGACCACGCTGTCCCGAGGCATCATCCGTGGCCTCGGGCATACCGGTGCGGTGAAAAGTCCTACATTTACAGTTGTGGAACCCTACGAGATTGGTGAAGTCCGAGCCTTTCACTTCGACCTTTATCGTCTGGTCGATCCGGAAGAGCTGGAGTTCATGGGGATTCGCGACTATTTCGAGGGTGACGCGCTGTGCCTGTTCGAGTGGCCGGACAAGGGTGAGGGCATTTTGCCAAAGCCGGACCTGACCATTACCATAAGCCCCCAGGCGGGCGGCCGGTCGTTGAGCCTGTCGCCGCAAGGTGCTCGCGGTGAAGCCTGGTGTGCCGCTTTGGCCGTGGAATTCAAATAGAAATGGGGAAAGGTATGCGCTTTCGCGCACTGGTTGCCGTCGTAGGACTGCTGCTCACGGCAGTAACCGTTGAGGCTTTGGCTGCCACGCAGGTCAAGAGCATGCGTCTGTGGCGGGCGCCGGACAACACGCGACTGGTCTTCGACCTCTCCGGGCCGGTGGAGCACAGCGTCTTCACCCTGACCGCCCCGGATCGCCTCGTCATCGACATCAATGGCGCGACCCTGGCTGCGCCGCTGACCGCGTCCACCTCGAACACCCCGATCACTGCGGTGCGCTCGGCGCAGCGCACCCCCACCGATCTGCGTGTGGTGGTCGACCTGAACAAGGCGGTCACCCCGAAGAGCTTCACCCTTGCGCCCAACGCCCAGTACGGCAACCGCCTGGTGGTCGACCTGTATGACCAGGAGGCCGACGCCGTCGCCGCATCGACGCCGCCACCTACTCCGGCCGCCACTGCCCCGACGCCTCCGGCGGTACCGGTCACGCCTGCACAGCCGGCGATCAAGCTGACCCCGGTGCCGAACGGCAAGCGCGATATCGTCATCGCCATCGACGCCGGTCACGGCGGTGAAGACCCGGGTGCTTCCGGTTCCCGCGGCCAGCACGAGAAGGACATCGTCCTGCAGATCGCCAAGGAGCTGCAGCGCCAGATCAATACCGAGAAGGGCTTCCGAGCCGAACTGACCCGGACCGGCGACTACTTCATCCCGCTGCGCAAACGCACCGAGATCGCCCGCAAGAAGGGCGCCGACCTGTTCATCTCGATCCACGCCGACGCCGCGCCGTCCAAGGCGGCCTTCGGTGCCTCGGTATTCGCCTTGTCCGATCGCGGCGCTACTTCCGAGACCGCGCGCTGGCTGGCCGACAGCGAAAACCGCTCCGACCTGATTGGTGGTGCCGGCAACGTCAGCCTCGATGACAAGGACCGCATGCTTGCCGGCGTGCTCCTCGACCTGTCGATGACCGCCTCGCTCAGCTCCAGCCTCAACGTCGGGCAGAAGGTGCTGGGCAACATCGGTCGGGTGACTTCGCTGCACAAACGGCGCGTCGAGCAGGCCGGGTTCATGGTGCTGAAGTCGCCGGACATCCCGTCGATCCTGGTGGAAACCGGCTTTATCTCCAACGCCGCCGAGGCCGCCAAGCTGGCTACGCCAAGCCACCAGCAATCCCTGGCTCGCTCGATCCACAGCGGCGTGAAGCAGTTCTTCCAGCAGAACCCGCCACCGGGCACCTACATCGCCTGGCTGCGCGACAACGGCAAGATCGCCCAGGGGCCGCGCGAGCACACCGTGCGCCCTGGCGAGACCCTGGCGATGATCGCCGTGCGCTACAACGTCAGCGTCGCCAGCCTGCGCAGCAGCAACAGCCTGAAGAGCGATGAGCTGAAGGTCGGGCAGAACCTTGATATTCCCGCTACTACCCTGGCAGCGCAGCCATGAGTTCTGCTTCGCGTATCGAATTGCTCAGTCCGCGCCTCGCCAACCAGATCGCCGCGGGCGAAGTGGTCGAGCGTCCGGCGTCGGTGATCAAGGAATTGCTGGAAAACAGCCTCGACTCCGGGGCCCGGCGCATCGACGTGGAAGTGGAGCAGGGCGGGGTCAAGCTGCTCAAGGTGCGCGACGACGGTAGTGGTATCGCCTCCGACGACCTGCCCCTGGCCCTGGCCCGCCATGCCACCAGCAAGATCCGCGACCTCGAAGACCTGGAGCGGGTGATGAGCCTGGGCTTTCGCGGCGAGGCGCTGGCGTCGATCAGTTCGGTGGCGCGCCTGACCCTGACCTCGCGGACTCGCGATGCCCAGCAGGCCTGGCAGGTGGAGACCGAAGGCCGCGACATGACCTCGCATGTTCAGCCCGCAGCCCATCCGGTGGGCACCTCGGTGGAAGTGCGCGACCTGTTCTTCAATACCCCGGCGCGGCGCAAGTTTCTCAAGACCGAAAAGACCGAGTTCGATCATCTTCAGGAAGTGATCCGGCGCCTGGCGCTGGCGCGCTTCGATGTGGCGTTCCATCTGCGTCACAACGGCAAGAGCATTCTCAGCCTGCACGAGGCGCCGGACGAGGTTTCCCGGGCGCGGCGCGTCGGCGCGATCTGCGGGCCGGGCTTTCTCGAACAAGCGCTGCCGATCGAGATCGAGCGCAATGGCCTGCGCCTGTGGGGCTGGGTCGGCTTGCCGACGTTCTCCCGCAGCCAGGCGGACCTGCAGTATTTCTTCGTCAATGGCCGCGCGGTGCGCGACAAGCTGGTCGCCCACGCGGTGCGCCAGGCTTACCGTGACGTCTTGTTCAATGGTCGGCATCCGACCTTCGTGCTGTTCCTTGAACTCGATCCGACCGGGGTCGACGTCAACGTTCACCCGACCAAGCATGAAGTGCGCTTCCGCGAAGGGCGCATGGTGCATGACTTCCTCTACGGTACCCTGCACCGGGCGTTGGCGGATGTGCGTCCGGACGACCAGTTGGCCGCACCGGCGGCGACCGAGGAAATCACTCGGCCGACCGGCTTGCAGGCCGGCGAATTCGGGCCGCAGGGCGAGATGCGTCTGTCTGCCGCAGTGCTCGAACAGCCCCTTGCCGCGCCGTCGGCAAGCCCCTCGGGTGGTGGTGGGTATCAGTACCAATACACTCCGCGACCGACACCCAGCGGTCCGGTGGAGGAGGTGCGCGAGGTCTATCGCGAGTTCTATTCGCCGCTGACCACCGCACAACCGGCGCCGTTGCCGGAAAGCGAGCGCGATATCCCGCCACTGGGCTACGCCCTCGCCCAGTTGAAAGGCATCTATATCCTCGCCGAGAACGCCCATGGCCTGGTGCTGGTGGATATGCATGCCGCTCATGAGCGGATCATGTACGAGCGCCTGAAGATCGCCATGGCCAGCGAGGGATTGAGCGGCCAGCCGTTGCTGGTGCCGGAATCCCTGGCCCTGAGCCAGCGCGAAGCCGATTGCGCGGAAGAACATGCGCAGTGGTTCCAGCGCCTGGGCTTCGAATTGCAGCGCCTGGGCCCGGAAACCCTGGCGATCCGGCAGATCCCGGCGCTGCTCAAGCAGGCCGAGGCCAATCGCCTGGTTCAGGACGTGCTCGCCGACCTGATGGAATATGGCACCAGCGACCGCATCCAGGCGCACCTCAACGAGTTGCTCGGCACCATGGCCTGCCACGGCGCGGTGCGCGCCAACCGGCGCCTGGCCATCCCGGAAATGAACGGCCTGCTGCGCGACATGGAAAACACCGAGCGCAGCGGCCAATGCAACCATGGTCGTCCGACCTGGACCCAGATGGGCCTGGATGACCTGGACAAACTGTTCCTGCGCGGTCGTTGAAATGGCGTTGTCGAAACCTCCTGCGATCTTTCTGATGGGCCCGACCGCGGCGGGCAAGACCGACCTGGCCATCGAGCTCACCAAAGTGCTGCCCTGCGAGCTGATCAGTGTCGACTCGGCGCTGATCTATCGCGGCATGGACATTGGTACGGCCAAGCCGTCGAAGGAGATTCTCGCGGCTTACCCCCATCGGCTGGTCGACATCCTCGACCCGGCGCAGAGCTATTCGGCGGCGGACTTCCGCCGTGATGCCCTCGAGGCCATGGCCGAGATCACCGCGCGCGGCAAGATCCCGCTGCTGGTGGGCGGCACCATGCTCTATTACAAGGCGCTGCTGGAAGGCCTGGCGGACATGCCGGCGGCGGACCCGCTGGTTCGTGCCGAGCTGGAGGCCCAGGCACAGCAACAGGGGTGGCAGGCGCTGCATGACGAGTTGGCTGCGGTCGATCCGGTGTCGGCGGCGCGTATCCATCCGAATGATCCACAGCGTTTGATCCGTGCGCTCGAAGTGTATCGAGTGAGCGGTTTAACGATGACTTCACATCGTTTGCGTCAAGCTGAGCAAAGTAGTAGCACTGACCCTTCTGGCCAGGGTCAATTGCCCTATACTGTCGCCAGCCTGGCCATCGCCCCGCAGGACCGACAGGTTCTGCATGAGCGAATTGCACTAAGATTCACGCAAATGCTGGAACAGGGCTTCATTGACGAGGTCCGATTGCTGCGCGCGAGAAGTGACTTGCACGCAGGGCTGCCGTCTATACGGGCGGTGGGTTATCGTCAGGTCTGGGATCATCTTGATGGCAAGCTGACTTCAGTTGAAATGCAGGAGCGCGGCATCATTGCCACCCGCCAGTTGGCGAAGCGGCAGTTTACCTGGTTGCGCAGTTGGGCCGATCTCCATTGGTTGGACAGCCTGGCTTGCGACAATCTGTCTCGCACCTTGAAATACCTCGGGAGCGTCTCCATATTGGGCTGAATCCCGCAATTGCCGTCTATCCTTGGGGGTGGGGCGGCGTTAGCCATCAGTTTTCTTGTTTTTTTACTATTGATCCTTACAGGAGTGCGGCATATGTCAAAAGGGCATTCGCTACAAGACCCTTACTTGAACACTTTGAGAAAAGAAAAAGTCGGGGTTTCCATCTATCTGGTCAACGGCATCAAGCTGCAAGGCACCATCGAGTCCTTCGACCAGTTCGTCATCCTGCTGAAGAACACCGTCAGCCAGATGGTCTACAAGCACGCGATCTCGACCGTCGTACCGGTCCGTCCAATCCGTCTGCCTAGCGCAGCTGATGCCGATCACGGCGACGCTGAGCCAGGTAACGCCTGATAGGAGTCTCCTTTGTTCTTTGAGCGCCACGGTGGTGGTGAGCGAGCCGTTCTCGTTCATCTGGAAGGTCAGAGCCCTGAGGCGCGCGAAGACCCACAGGAGTTCCAGGAGCTGGCCTTGTCGGCCGGCGCCGATATCGTTGCGCTCGCCAATGTGGCGCGACACCAGCCCACTGCCAAGTTTCTGATTGGCAGCGGCAAGGTCGAGGAGCTGCGCGATCTGGTCAAGGCCGAAGAGGCCGACCTGGTGATTTTCAATCACACCCTCACGCCCAGTCAGGAACGCAACCTCGAACGTGTTTTCGAGTGTCGCGTGCTTGACCGTACCGGCCTGATTCTCGACATCTTCGCCCAGCGCGCGCGGACTCACGAAGGCAAGCTGCAGGTCGAGCTGGCGCAGCTTGAACACATGAGCACGCGTCTGGTTCGCGGCTGGACTCACCTTGAGCGGCAGAAAGGCGGTATCGGTCTGCGCGGCCCGGGTGAAACCCAGCTGGAAACCGACCGCCGCCTGTTGCGTGTGCGCCTGCGTCAGATCAAGGCGCGCCTGGACAAGGTGCGCAGTCAGCGCGAACAGGCACGGCGTGGTCGCAAACGCGCCGACGTACCTTCGGTTTCACTGGTGGGCTACACCAACGCCGGCAAATCGACGCTCTTCAATGCGCTGACTTCCTCCGAGGTCTATGCCGCCGACCAGCTCTTCGCCACCCTCGACCCGACCTTGCGCCGTCTCGAACTGAGCGATATCGGGCCGATCGTGCTGGCGGATACCGTGGGCTTCATTCGTCACCTGCCGCACAAGCTGGTCGAAGCTTTTCGGGCTACGCTCGAAGAGTCGAGCAACTCCGACCTGCTGCTGCATGTGATCGACGCCCATGAGCCCGAGCGCATGGCGCAGATCGAACAGGTGATGGCGGTACTCGGCGAGATCGGTGCCGAAGGCTTGCCGATCCTCGAGGTGTATAACAAACTCGATCTGCTTGAAGGCATTGAGCCACATATTCAACGCAATGCCGACGGCAAGCCTGAGCGAGTATGGGTTTCGGCCCGCGAGGGTCGCGGTCTGGAGCTGGTGGGGCAGGCGATTGCCGAATTGCTGGGGGATGACCTGTTCATCGGTACCTTGCGCCTGGAGCAGCGTTACGCGCGTTTGCGTGCGCAATTCTTTGCGGCGGGGGCCGTGCAGAACGAAGAACACGACGAAGAAGGCAGCAGCCTGCTGGCGGTGCGTTTGCCGCGAGCCGATTTCAACCGCCTGGTGGCGCGCGAGGGGCTGGAGCCGGTCGAGTTCATCGAGCAACACACTTTGCAATAAAAGCCTGGCGACGCGGTCAGGCAGCCGTGACAGGCATTCTGTAGCATTGGACGGCGCGCCGTTGGCGCGTCTTTGCTTTATCAGATGGAGAGCGCTATGGCTTGGAATGAGCCGGGTGGCAACTCGAACAATCAGGATCCCTGGGGTGGGCGCCGCGGCGGTGGTGGTGGCGGCGACAAGAAAGGCCCTCCGGATCTCGACGAGGCCTTCCGCAAGCTGCAGGATAGCCTGAACGGCATGTTCGGCAGTGGCAAGAAACGTGGTGGCGGTGACAGCCTTCCCAAAGGTGGCGGTTTTGGCCTGCTTGGCCTTGGCCTCGCCGTATTGGCGGCCATCTGGCTGTACAGCGCGGTCTACGTGGTGGACGAGCAGGAGCAAGCCGTCGTGCTGCGTTTCGGCAAGTACTACGAAACCGTAGGTCCGGGCCTGAACATCTACTTCCCGCCGATCGACCGCAAGTACATGGAAAACGTCACGCGCGAGCGTGCCTATACCAAGCAGGGCCAGATGCTGACCGAGGACGAGAACATCGTCGAGGTGCCGCTGACCGTGCAGTACAAGATCAGCAACCTGCAGGACTTCGTGCTGAACGTCGACCAGCCTGAGGTCAGCCTGCAACACGCCACCGACAGCGCCCTGCGCCACGTGGTCGGTTCGACCTCGATGGACAAGGTACTGACCGAAGGCCGTGAACAGATGGCTGTCGAAATCAAGGAGCGTCTGCAGCGCTTCCTCGATACCTACCGTACCGGTATCTCCGTCACCCAGGTCAACGTACAGAGCGCGGCAGCCCCGCGTGAAGTGCAGGAAGCCTTCGACGACGTGATCCGCGCCCGTGAAGACGAGCAACGTGCCCGCAACCAGGCCGAGTCCTACGCCAACGGCGTGGTGCCGGAGGCCCGCGGTCAGGCGCAGCGCATCATCGAGGACGCCAACGGTTATCGCGACGAAGTGATCTCCCGTGCCAAGGGTGAGGCCGACCGCTTCACCAAGCTGGTCACCGAGTATCGCAAGGCCCCTGAGGTCACCCGCGAGCGTCTGTACCTGGAGACCATGCAAGCGGTCTACAGCAACACCAGCAAGGTGCTGGTGAGCGGCAAGGACGGGCAGAACAACCTGCTCTACCTGCCACTGGACAAGATGGTCGACAGCAGCCGCAATGCCGGCGCGCCGGTCGGCAGCGTATCCGCGACTTCGGTCAATGACGCCGCCCGTGCCGTGGATCTGCAACAGCAACAGCAGCAAGTGCGCACCAGGGAGAGCCGCTGATGAGCAATAAATCGCTGATCGCCCTGATTGTCGGCGTGGTCCTGGCCATTGTGGCCTGGAACAGCTTCTACATCGTGTCGCAGACCGAACGCGCGGTACTCCTGCAATTCGGTAAGGTGGTCGAGGCGGATGTCCAGCCTGGCCTGCGGTTGAAGATTCCCTACGTCAACCAGGTGCGCAAGTTCGACGCTCGCTTGATGACCCTCGACGCCCCGACCCAGCGGTTCCTGACCCTGGAGAAGAAAGCGGTGATGGTCGACGCCTATGCCAAATGGCGGGTGAAGGATGCCGAGCGCTTCTACACCGCGACTTCCGGCATGAAGCAGATCGCCGACGAGCGTCTGTCCCGTCGTCTGGAAAGCGGCCTGCGTGACCAGTTCGGCAAGCGCACCCTGCACGAAGTGGTTTCCGGTGAGCGCGATGCGCTGATGGCGGACATCACTGGCTCGCTGAACCGCATGGCGGAGAAAGAGCTCGGTATCGAAGTGGTCGACGTTCGCGTCAAGGCCATCGACCTGCCGAAGGAAGTGAACCGCAGCGTGTTCGAGCGGATGAGCACCGAGCGTGAGCGTGAAGCCCGCGAGCACCGCGCCAAGGGTAACGAGCTGGCCGAAGGCATTCGTGCCGACGCTGATCGCCAACGCCGTGTACTGCTGGCAGAAGCCTATCGCGAGTCGGAAGAGACCCGCGGTGACGGTGATGCCCAGGCGGCGGCGATCTACGCCAAGGCCTACGGCCAGGATCAGGACTTCTACGCGTTCTACCGTAGCCTGAATGCCTACCGTGAAAGCTTCAGCAGCAAGAACGACGTTCTGGTCCTCGACCCGAGCAGCGAGTTCTTCCGCTTCATGAACAAAGCGAAACCTTGATGTCGAATCACCCCGTCGGGCGGCTAATACGTCTGGCGGGGTGATTTCTGCAAGACAACGGGTGTATGATGCGGCAGCCGGGAAATTCCCGGCTTTTTTGCGTCTGCAAGATCGAATGATCGAAACCGGTCCCGATCGGCAGCGCGACTCAGGATTCACGAGGGTATCGGCACTGCGGCAACGCTGGAATCGGCGCTGCGCGGGTGATTTGCCGGGACCTGCTTCACTCACGGCTGGCCCGCGGGCAGGCCGCCCGGACCACAGGGGAAATGGCGTAATGGCAACGGTAGACCGCTGGCTGCTGCCAGATGGCATCGAAGAAGTACTGCCACCTGAAGCGACGCGCATCGAAATCGCGCGTCGCCAGGTGTTGGATCTGTTCCAGAGCTGGGGTTACGAGTTCGTCGTGACTCCCCATATCGAGTACCTGGAATCGCTGCTCACCGGTGCCGGTCAGGACCTGGACCTGCGGACCTTCAAGGTGGTCGATCCACAATCCGGTCGGCAGATGGGCTTCCGGGCCGACATCACGCCGCAGGTCGCGCGCATCGATGCGCACACCCTGCGCCGCGAAGGCCCGAGCCGCCTGTGCTATGCCGGTAGCGTGCTGCACGCCCAGCCACGGGCACTGTCGACCTCGCGCAGCCCGATCCAGCTCGGTGCCGAGCTGTACGGCGACGCCAGCCCGGTCAGCGACGTCGAAGTCATCAGCCTGATGCTGGCCATGCTGCAACTGGCCGACGTTCCGGATGTGCACATGGACCTTGGCCATGTCGGTATCTACCGCGGCCTGGCCCGTGCCGCCGGCCTGTCCGGCGCGGTCGAGCAGCAGTTGTTCGATGCCCTGCAGCGCAAGGCCATCGACGAAGTGATCGACCTGACCGCCAACCTCCCGGCGGACCTGGCCGGCATGCTGCGCGCCCTGACCGAACTGTGCGGTGGCCGCGAAGTGCTGGAAGCCGCCCGCGTGCGTCTGGGCCGTGCCCCGGCGGCCGTGCTGGCAGCCCTGGATGACCTGCTGGCGATCGCCGATCGGCTGACCGCCCGTTATCCGGACCTGCCGCTGTATTTCGACCTGGGCGAGCTGCGCGGCTACCACTACCACACCGGTGTGGTGTTTGCCGCGTTCGTCCCGGGTGTCGGTCAGTCGATCGCCCAGGGCGGTCGCTACGACGATATCGGAGCTGACTTCGGCCGGGCACGTCCGGCCACCGGTTTCTCCACGGATTTGAAGACCCTTGTGACACTGGGGCGGGCAGAGGTCGTATTGCCCACTGGCGGGATCTGGATGCCCGACAGCGGCGACGCGGCTCTGTGGCAGTTGGCCTGCCAGTTGCGCAGTGACGGTCAGCGGGTTGTGCAGGCTCTGCCTGGCCAACCACTGGCTGCCGCCATCGAGGCGGACTGCGACCGGCAATTGATTCTGCAAAACGGCCACTGGCAAGTACTGCCACTGACCATCTGAGATTAGTCGCCGGCCCTCTCGCCGGCGCCAAGTTTGCGCGAATGAGGACAAGTGTTATGGGTAAGAATGTCGTAGTCCTGGGCACCCAGTGGGGTGATGAGGGCAAAGGCAAGATCGTCGATCTGCTGACCGAACATGCTGCCGCCGTAGTGCGCTACCAGGGTGGCCACAACGCCGGTCACACACTGGTGATCGACGGTGAGAAAACCGTGCTGCACCTGATTCCTTCGGGCGTCCTGCGCGAAGGCGTGCAGTGCCTGATCGGCAACGGCGTGGTGGTTGCACCCGACGCCCTGCTGCGTGAAATCGTCAAGCTGGAAGAGAAGGGCGTACCGGTTCGCGATCGCCTGCGCATCAGCCCGGCCTGCCCGCTGATCCTGTCCTACCACGTCGCCCTCGACCAGGCGCGCGAGAAGGCCCGTGGCGAGCAGAAGATCGGCACCACCGGCCGCGGTATCGGCCCAGCCTACGAAGACAAGGTCGCCCGTCGCGGCCTGCGCGTCGGCGACCTGTTCCACCGCGAGCGTTTCGCCGCCAAGCTGGGTGAGCTGCTGGACTACCACAACTTCCAGCTGGTCAATTACTACAAGGAGCCGGCCATCGACTTCCAGGAAACCCTGGACCAGTGCATGGCCTACGCCGAACAACTGAAGCCGATGATGCTCGACGTCACCGCCGAGCTGCACGCTCTGCGCCGCGCCGGCAAGGACATCATGTTCGAAGGCGCCCAGGGCTCGCTGCTGGACATCGACCACGGTACCTACCCGTACGTCACCAGCTCCAACACCACCGCCGGCGGCATCGCCACCGGTTCCGGCGTTGGCCCGATGTACCTGGACTACATCCTCGGCATCACCAAGGCCTACACCACCCGCGTCGGTTCCGGTCCGTTCCCGACCGAACTGTTCGATGACGTCGGTGCCTACCTGGCCAAGCGTGGCCACGAGTTCGGTGCTACCACCGGCCGTGCCCGTCGTTGCGGCTGGTTCGACGCCGTCATCCTGCGCCGCGCCATCGACGTCAACAGCATCTCGGGCCTGTGCCTGACCAAGCTGGACGTGCTGGACGGTCTGGAAACCATCCGCATCTGCGTGGGTTACAAGAACGAAAACGGCGCTGTCATCGACGCACCGACCGACGCCGACAGCTACATCGGCCTGGAGCCGGTGTACGAAGAAATGCCGGGCTGGAGCGAATCCACCGTCGGTGCCAAGACCCTGGAAGAACTGCCAGCCAACGCCCGCGCCTACATCAAGCGCGTGGAAGAGCTGGTCGGCGCGCCGATCGACATCATCTCCACCGGTCCTGACCGCAACGAGACTATTGTCCTGCGTCACCCTTTCGCCTGATTTAGTCACGCGATAACACCCAAAGGCCCCTTTATAGGGGCCTTTGGCGTTTTTGCCCCTCTGCTGCGGCACAAGCTTTGCTGTGAAATTGCCTTCAGGGATGCCATCACTGTAATGGCTCCAAAAAGCAGAGGGATTTATTGTGTCTGCCGTTATCTCATTGTTACGAAGCCGCCTCTTGCGGCCTGTCTTTGTGGCACTTGGTATCGCTCTTTTGGTGCAAGTGGTAGTCGCCGTGGTGCTGACACGCAGCACGGTCACGGCACTGGAAGCCGATCTGGGCAATCGTCTGGGCACCGACAGCCAGAAACTGGCGACGGAACTGGATCAGGCTGCGAAGGAAGTCAGCTCGGGCCTGAGCAGCCTCTCCGAAAGCACCCGCCAGCGTCTCACCGCCGGTTTGTCGTCGCGCCTGGAAGAAGAACAGGCGCAACTGCGCGCCACCCTGGAGAAGAACCTGCGTGACTCGGCCACCGACATGGCCGAACTGCTCGCCTCGGTGGCGCCCCGCGCCATCTGGGACGTCGACGTGCCGACCCTGTCGGAATTCGCCCGCCGCGCCCAACGCAATCCCAACGTGCTGTTCGTGGTCTATGACGACGCCCAGGGCGAACACCTGACCCGCTACCTCAACCGCCAGAACCCGATCAACCAGGCGCTGCTCGACAAGGGCAAGGGCGAGCGTGCCCTCGACAAGGTGCTGGATGCGGCGCGCACCGATCCGGCGGTGTACTTCGTCGAAGCCTCGATCAACCCCAACGGCGTGGAAATCGGCAAGGTGCTGATGGGTATCTCCACCGCTTCGGTGGACGCCGAACTCAAAGCCCTGGACAAGCGTTTCTCTGCGCTGATCGCCAGCGGCGACCAACTGGTGGCCGACAGCCTGACCAGCGCCGCTGCCGACAGCACCAAGACCCTGCAATCCCGCCTGCAAACCGCCCAGGGCAGCGCCCTGCAAATGAAAGCCAACACCTCGCAAAGCGTGCAGGACGCCGCTTCGACCTTGCGCTGGCGCATCGGCCTGGGCCTGGCCTTGGTCGGCTGTGGCGTGCTGCTGGTGGTCGCCGTGGTCCTCGGCCGCCGGGTGGTCAACAAGCTGCGCCTGCTGATCGCCGCGCTCAACGACCTGGCCGCCGGCGAAGGCGATCTGACCAAGCGCGTGAGCATCGACAGCCGCGACGAGATCGGCGACATGGCTGCGGCGGTCAACCGCTTCGTCGACAAGCTGCAACCCATCGTCCGCGAGGCCGGTGAAGTGGCCCAGCGTACCGGCGTGGAAATCAGCAGCATGGCCCAGCACAGCGCCGGCGCCGACTCCGCTGCGGCGATGCAGCGTGACGAAGTGGCCGAGAGCCTGCGCGCCCTGTCGAGCATGGCCGACGAAGCCCAGGCGGAAAGCCGTGCCATGCAGGAAGCCCTGCAGCAGGTGGTGGATATCCGTCAGGCCACCGATGAAAACAGCCGCAGCTCGGCCCAGGTGGCCAAGCTTATCGAAGCCCTGGCCGGCCAGGTCGACACCGGCTCCAAGGTGATCGAGCGCCTGGCCGAGCAGAGCGAGCAGATCGAAGTGGTGCTGACCGTGATCCACGGCATCGCCGAGCAGACCAACCTGCTCGCCCTGAACGCCGCGATCGAGGCGGCGCGGGCCGGCGAGACCGGGCGCGGCTTCGCCGTGGTCGCCGACGAGGTCCGTGCGCTGGCAAGCAAGACGCAAAGCTCCACCGGCGATATCCAGGCGCATATCGGTGCCCTGCAACAAGGCGCCAAGGAAGCGGTGGCGGCCATCAGCCAGGCCGGGCGCCAAGCCAGCGAAGGCCTGCTGGTGCTGCGCGACAATGCCCGTCTGCAACAGTCGGTGCAGGTCTCGGTGGAGCAGGTACACGCCGCTATCGGCCTCGCCACGCGGGCAGCCGAGCAGCAGGCCCAGGGGGCGCAGGCGGTACGGGGACGGGTGGAGAACATCCATGCCCAGGCCGAGCGGGCTGCCCAGGTGGTCATGCAGACCACCGCCAGCAGCAAGGTGCTCGACGACCTGGCGGCCCAGCTCAAGGCCAGCCTGGGCCAGTTCCGCGCCTGATCAGGCGCGGTTCAGGTACATCCGGGTGGTCAGCAGGTACACCGGCAACCCGGACACCAGGATCAGCAGCGCCGCATAGGGCGCTGCCGCGGCGAACTCGACGTTGGCGGTATGCGCCCAGACCTCGGTGGCCAGGGTGGTCATGCCGGTGGGGCTGAGCAGCAGGGTTGCGGTCAGCTCCTTCATGGCGTCGAGGAACACCAGGGCGAAGGCTGCGGCCAGGGCCGGGAAGATGATCGGCAGGGTCACCCGGCAGAACGCCGTGAACGGCGTCGCGCCGAGGGTCCTGGCGGCTTCTTCCAGTTGCGGCGCGGCCTTGGTCAGCGCCGTACGCACCGGTGCCTGGGCCAGGGGCAGGAACAGCAACGCGTAGGCCAGCAACAACAGGCCCGTGGTCTGGTACATCGCCGGCACGTAGTGCAGGGCGAAATACACCAGGGTCAGGGCGATCACCAGCCCCGGCAGGGCATGCAGCAGGTACGGCAGGCGCTCGGCCCAGATCGCCAGGCGACCCTTGTAGCGCACCACCAGGAAGCTCACCGGCAAGGCCAGCAGCAGGCTGACGCCGGCACCGCCGAGGGAAATCGACAGCGACGACAATAGTGCCCGACTGATATCCGCCACCGGGAATGCGGCGGACGACCCGACACTCAGCCAATACGCCAGCATGCCCAGCGGAATGCCGCTGCCGAGAATCGCCAGGCCCAGGCAGCACAACTGGCCCAGGGGCATCCAGCCACGCAGGCGAATCGGCGCGCCACGCCGGGCCACGCCCTGGCCGATGCGCACATGCCGCGCCTTACCGCGCACCCGCAGTTCCAGCCAGAGCATCAACAGGCACATCAGCAACAGCACGGCGGACAGCATCGCCGCATTGGCGTTGCTGAATTCCAGTTCGAACTGCTGGTAGATCGCCGTGGTGAAGGTCTGCAGGTTGAGGATCGACAGCGCACCGAACTCCACCAGCATGTGCAGGGCAATCAGCAGGCTGCCGCCCAGGATCGACGGCCACAGCAGCGGCAGGGTGACCCGGCGGAACACTGCCCAGCGGTTGCAGCCCATGGTCCGCGCCGACTCTTCCAGCGAGGTGTCGAGATTGCGCAAGGTCGCCGCCACCGGCAGGAACACCAGCGGGTATTTGGACAGGCTCATCACCAGGATCGCCCCCCACAGCCCTTCGAACTTCGGACTCAGGGACACCCAGGTAAAGCCGCTGACAAAGGACGGCACGGCGAACGGCAGGCACAGGATCACGCCCCACAGACGGCGTCCCGGCAGATCGCTGCGCTCCAGCAACCAGGCCAGGGCCAGGCCGACCACCGCGCAACTGACGGTCACCCCGACCATCAGCAGCAGGGTATTGCGCATCAGACCCCAGACGAAGGGCCGCCAGATCAGGCGCAGGGCCTCATGCCAGCCGGCTTCCCAGGTCTTCATCGCCACATACAGCAACGGCAGCAGGCTCAGCCCTACCAGCAGCAGGACCGGCACCACCACCCACACCGACGGCCGCTTGCGTCGCGGCACGAAGCCGGTGTTCAACCCCACGGGCAGCGCAGCACTCATCAGAGCAGGCCGACTTCGCGTTCGAGTTCCAGTGCTTCCTCGGCATTACCCAGGTCGGCCGGGGTGATCTTCGGCGGACGCAGGTCCTCGAACGGCTTCAGGCCCTGGTCGGAGACCATGCCCTTGTGCAGCGGGTACTCGGCGGTGGTCTGGGTGATCACCCGCTGGCCTTCTTCGCTGGCCATCCAGGCGAGCAGGGCCTGGGCCTCTTTCGGGTGCTTGCTGGCCTTCACCGCAGCGGCGCCGGAAATGGTCATCAGGCCACCGACGTCGCCGTCGGCCAGGTAGTACAGCTTGGAATCGAGCTGGCCGCGTTCCTTCTTCAGGGCGTACCAGTAGTAGTTGTTCACCAGCACCGCAGCGACTTCACCGTTCTCCACGGCCTTCAGCGCGACCATGTTGTTGGTGTAGGTCTTGCCGAAGGCCTTGAGGCCGGTCAGCCATTCCTCGGCGGCTTCGCGGCCGTGGATCTTCAGGATGGCCACGGCCTGTTCCTGGAAGGCACCGCTGGTCGGCACGAAGCCGACCTTGCCGTCCCACTCGGGGTTGGCGAAATCCATCACCGATTGCGGCAGGTCTTTCTCGTCGATCTGCTTCGGGTTGAAGGCCACCACGCGGGTCCGCGCGGTCACGCCCATCCAGGTGCCGTTGGCGGCGACAAATTCCTTGGGCAGCACGTCCAGGGTCGACTGGTCGATGGTCGCCAGCAGGCCGAGTTCGCCGAGGTTGTTCAGCGGTGGCGATTCTTCGGTGTAGATCACGTCCGCCGGCGAGCGCTCGCCTTCCTCGATGATCTGGCTGGCCAGCTGGTTGCTGCTGCCCTTGCGGATATTGATATGGATGCCGGTCTTGGCCTCGTAGGCCTTGGCGATGGCTTCGCCGATTTCCTTGTGCTGGCCGTTGTACAGGGTCAGGGTCACGGGATCGGCGGCCATGGCGGACGGTGCGCCCAGTACCAGGCCCAGGAATGAAACGGCCAGGCCGCGCAGAATCGGGTTACGGCGGATCGTCATGCGGGTACTTCCTCGCTTACGGCTACACATTTGGAAACAATGGTAAACGAAATCGTTTCTCAAGTGGCCGCATGACGGGATTTTCATGAGCTAGCTATCGGGTTCCTGCTGGATCGAGAGAGCACCGCTGGACTCTGTGGGAGCTGGCGTTGCCAGCGATGAGGCCCGCAAGAACAACACAGACCAGCAAGATCAGTGTCAAGGCGGATGGCCTCATCGTCGGCAACGCCGACTCCCACAGGGTTCTGCAGTGTTCCGGGTAGTGTTTACCAGCCTGCAATCCCACCCTGCGCCGCCATCACCTGATCCTGGGTCAACAACGCCTCCACCAGGAAGAACGTGGCACAAGCCGACTCCACCATCTGCTCCTGATCCACCCCGGTCCGGTAGTAGTGGCCAACGAAACACCCCTGCTGCACCTCGCTCGACAACAGCCCTTCGAGCTGCTTGAACGCCAGCTCACGCCATTCGTTCATCCCCGGCAGGCACTGCCACAGGCGCAGCAGGGCCAGGGAGGCGATGGCCACGGCGCAGGGGTCGGCATCGCCAGTGCTCTTGCCCCAGCGCCGCAGCCAGTAGGCGCAGGCCTCGCGAGCGGGCGCTGCATAGGCGCCGCCATACAGCCCCACCGCCTCGGCCAGGCCGAGCATGGCCCAGGCCTGGCCTCGCGCCCATTCGCCGGCCGGGCCACGGCTGACGCTTCCATCGTCGTCGAGCCGGGCATGGCTGGCCCAGGCGCCGTCGTCACCGCGCAAGGTGCGCAGGCACAGCTCCAGATGACTGCGTGCCATGGCGCGCTGGTCCGGGTCGCCTTGCAGGTGCATCAACGCCAGGGTCGGGGCCAGGGCGTCGATATTGAGGGTTGCATGGCCGCTGTCGCCGCCACCCATGCCGGGGCCCAGCGGCCAGCCGCCGATATCCGGGCGATAGTCCCGGGCCAGGGTGTCGGCGGCACGCAAGGCCAGCTCCCGTGCCGATGGGTCCTGGGCCAGGCGCCCGCCAAAGGCGGCGCCGTACCAGAACACGAAACTGCGATTCAGGCTCGGCTCGTCCAGTTGCGCCACCAGTTGGCGGCACCAGAACGCGGCCTGGTCCTGATCCTCGCTGAGCTCGGTGTAGGCCGCCCGCCGCCACCACAGTCCGGCCCAGAAACCACCCAGCCAGGAGCCGCGCCGCGACAGCTTCCATTTGCGCTCGCGAGGCAGGCGATACAGGGGGAACTGCTCGCCGCACTGACGGGAAATGCTGTCGAGCTGCTTGAACAAGGCGTTGACCACCGCCTGGCGTTTACGCTGTGCCGGCATGGGGATGGCTCTCCTCGGTGCGACGGGCGCGATACAGGTTGCGGCACAGGATGGCGCCGAGACACAAAGCGAACAGCAACAGGGTCCAGGCCGCCGCGAAGCCGCCGGGCTGGCGCAGCAGCACGCCGAACACTGGCGGGCCGACGGCGATACCGCCGAAGAAACCCAGGGAGAGCATCCCGGCACTGCTGGCCACGCCGCCGAAGCGCGCGTCGCGCAGGAGCGTGCTCATGGCCACGGCATTGCTCGCCACCAGGCTCAGGCCCATGCCGATCACCCCCAGCCACAGCGGCAGATGATTGGTGGATGACGCCTGCTGCATGACCAGCAGGGTCAACAGGCCGAACAGGAACAGCCCGCCGAGCAGCATGGTTTCATCCCGCAGGCGCGAGCCCAGGGGGGTCAGCAACAGGCGCGAGAAGATCCCCATCAAGCCGAAGCAACTGACCATCAGCCCGATGCTGCCCGCGCTCACCCCGAGGCTGCTGGCATAGACGCCGAAAAAGGTGATGAACGACGACAGGCACAAGCCGGCGCAGGCCTGGATCGCCATCAACCGCAGCAGCCAGCCATTGGCCGGTGCCAGGCGCAGCGGCGGACGCGGGCCGGCTGCCGGCGCGGCAACCCGTCCCGGCACCCACAACGCCAGCAGCAATGCCAGCGGCACCCAGCACGCCAACGCCAGGCGCCAGCCCAACGCCGCACTCAGGGCCGGCAAGGCCAGCCCGGTGATCAGCGCCGACAACTGCACCCCGGCCTGCTTCAACCCCACCAGCGCCGCCTTCGGCGCTCCGGCGGTGTGGGCGATGGCCTGGTTGGTCGCCGGGTTGGCCAGGGCCTGGGCCACGCCGCAGAACGACAGGGCGACGACCACGCCGACAAAGCCCGGCAGCACCGCCATCAGGCTGAACGACAACGCCACCAGCAAAAACAGGGCGAGCAGGCCGTTGCGCGAACCGATGCGCGCCACCAGCGCTCCGGCCCAGGGCGACAGCAGCGCCGCCAGGCCAAAGGCGCTGGTGGTCAGCCAGCCAAGGTGCTCGCGGTCGATGCCGAGGTCGGCGATCAACTGCGGGCCGAGCACGCCAAGGGCGTAGAACACCATCATCGGCAGGCCCATGGCGCAGGTCAGCAGGGCCGCCAGCGCAGCGTACGGTCTCATGGTGCCCCCTTGCCCAGGCGCAGCGACGGCGCGCTGCTGTCGAAGGCCTGGCCCGGCGCCGTGGCGGCCAGCAGGTCGCGGCCGACAGTGCTGACCAGGGCATCGTCGGTGCCGTCGAGGATGTGCGTGGTGCGCGCGTGGCGGTAGATGCCGGACAACGGCGACAGCTCGCTCAGGCCCTCGGCGCCCATCACCTGGATCGCCGAATCGACCGCGCCGGACAGCGCATCCGAAGCCGCCAGCTTGGCCAGGTTGACCTCGATGGCATTGGCCACGCCGAGGTCGAACTTGTTCGCCGCGTCATGCAGCAGGCCGCGGGCGGCGGCGATATCGCGGTACACCTGATAGACCCGGCCGCGCAGCAACTGCTTGTCGCTCAAGCGGGCCAACTCGCCACGGGGCGAATGCACCCGCGCGCAGAGGTCGTCGAAGCAGCGCTGGGCCAGGCCCAGCCAGTGCGCAGCGCGAAGCAGTCGACCAAGGCCCAGGCGGCGCTGCATCAGGGCGATGCCCTGGCCGGGTGCGCCCAGCACCTGGCTGGCCTCGACCCGCACATTGTCGAACTTCAGCTCGCCCTGGCCCTGCTGACGCCCGAACAGGGCCAGCGGGCGGACGAACTGGAAGCCAGGACTGTCGGTGGGCACCAGCAGCATCGACAGCGCTTCGCCGATACCGCCGTCGCCGGTGCGGGTGATCACCGTGGCGAAGTCGGCCCGGGCGGCGCGGCAGATGAACCACTTGCGCCCGTTCAGGCGCCAGTGGTCGCCGTGCCAGTCGGCGCGGCTGTTCATGGTCGCCGGGATCGAGCCGATGCTGTCCGGCTCCGACATGGCATAGCAGGGCACCTGTTCGCCACGCAGCAGCGGTAGCAGGAAGCGCTCGCGCTGCTCCGGGCTGGCATGGCGATCGAGCATCCAGGTGTCGAGGGTGGCGTCGCAGCCGAGGATCGCCGGGGCGAACTCGCTGCGGCCTTCCTCGGCGGCCACCGCCAGGTAGTCGGTCAGGCGGTTGATCGGGCTGCCCGGATAGAAACTGCCGAACAGCCCGGCGGCCTGGGCCTTGACCTGCAACTCGGCGGCGAGCACCGCAGTGGCCTTGTCATAGGCCCCCAGCTCCAGCTCGCGGGGCAGCACCTGCTGGTCGATAAAGGCGCGGACCCGTTGCGCCAGGGCGATTGCTTCGGGGGATGCACTGGTCATGGCTCAGCCCACCTGGCGCACGTCGGCGCCGAGGCCGGCGGCATCGTCGGCGAGGGCACGCTTGTCGATCTTGCCCGCCGGAGTCAGCGGCAGGTGGCGATAGAAGCGCAGGTACTCCGGCAGCTTGTTGACCTCCAGGCCCTGCTCGCGAAGGAACCCGGTGATATCCGCCAGGGCGAACTTCGCCGCGCCTTCGCGCAGGGTCACGCACAGGCACACGCGCTGGCCGAGATCGGCGTCCGGTACCGGTACGCAGGCCACGGTGACCACATCCGGATGGCCCATCACCAGGCCTTCGATCTGCACCGGGCTGATATTGGCACCGCCGCGAATGATGATGTCCTTCTTGCGCCCGGCCAGCACCAGGTAGCCCTGCGGGTTGATGAAGCCGAGGTCGCCGGTCTTCACCCAGCCCTCGGGGTCGCGGTAGCGCTCGTCCAGCTCCGGGGCGTTGACGTACTGCATCGGGCTCAGCGGCCCGCGTGCGGTGATCTCGCCGACGTCGCCCAGGGGCAGTTCGCGACCGAGGTCGTCGACGATGCGGATCTCGCACACTGCCGGGTTCGGTTTGCCAACGCTGTTGAGCACCACGTCGAGCGGGTCGTCCAGGGTGTTGTGGCAGTTCACCCCGTCGGCCGAGCCGTACAGGCTGATAAAGCCGCAGCCGAAGTGCTCGGTGCAGCGCAGCACGGTGGCTTCGTCGATCAGCGAGCCGCCGCAGATCAGGCCGCGCAGGCTGGATTTGTCGATGTCGGCCAGGGCCGGCTCGGCGGCGATGCGCTGGAGCATGGTCGGCACGCCGAGGATAAAGCTCGGGCGCAGTTGCTCGATGGCCTTGATCGCCTCGGCCACGTCGAAGCGCGGTAGCACCACCAGCGAGCCGCCGAGCCAGCACAGCACGCCGAAGGTGGCGGTGGAACCGAACGAGGAACCCAGCGGCACCAGGTACAGCCCACGGAATTCGGCACTGTCGCTGCTGATGCGCTGCAGGAAGCGGCCACGGCCACCGACCAGGGCGTTATGCGAGTAGGCCACCAGCTTGGGCTCGGACTCGGTGCCGGACGACACCAGCAGGCGCACCGGCGAATCCGGGCACACCGTTGGCAGGCTGGCGAGATCGATCGGCGCGGCGTCGAGCAGGCCATCGAGGGTCGACCAGCCGGCACGCGGCTCGCCGTCGACGATCAGGATGCGCAGCGACAGCAGGGTCGGGCGCAGCGACTCGATCACCTCGCACAGATCGATGCCGGCGTACTCCTGCGGCACGATCACCGCGCGGGCGTCGCAGCGGCGCACCAGCGACTGGATATCCAGCTTGCCGCGACCCGGCGGGAAGGGCGCGACGATGGCGCCGAGGGCGGCCACCGCGAGGTCGATGGCGCAGCAGCGCCAAGTGTTGCTCAACTGGTAGGCGACCACGTCGCCGGCGACGATCCCGGCCTGGCGCAGGCTGCTGGCCATGCGCAGGGCGGCGTCGAGCAGTTGCGCGTAGCTGACGTTGCCTTCCGGCGACAGCACCGCAGCCTTGTCCGGCGCCTCGGCGGCGCGCTGGCGGAACAGCCCGAAGACATCCTGGTTGGGGTAGCTGCCGTCTTCGCTCCAGCGGCGACGGGTGTGCAGGGGGACGAGATCAATGATGCCGGCAGTATTCATAGGAAACTCCACGGAGATTGAACAGAGCGGTAGGCGCGGTGGGACAGGCTCGGGGCCAGGCGCGGATCGGCGGCGAGCAGGGCGAGGTCTTCATGGGCGGTGCTGGCGGGGATGCCGGCTTCGAGGCAGGCGTCGACCCAGTGTTCGGTGTTGCGTTCGGCCAGTTGTGCGGTGAGCCTGGCCGGGTCGACCTCGCCACCGAGCAGGCGGGCCAGGGCCTGGTGCTGCTGGCGGCTCTGGCAGTCGAGGGCGAGCAGGCCGTCGGCGGTGGCGAACAGGCCTTGCAGCACGGTGGGCGAGGCGATGCCGCAATGGTTGTCGAGCAGCAGGTCGGCGGCGCCGAGCAACGAGCTGTGCAACTGCGCGCCGTGGCCATGCAGCTCGCGGTCGAGCAGGGCGGCGCAGATGCCCTGGGCGCTGATCACCCCGCCCAGCACATCGAGAGCGGTGAACAGCGTGCCGCCGCGGGTACCCGAGGCCGAGGCGATGCGCGAGGCGACCCCGGACCAGGCCTGCACGGTGAAGTCGGTGCCCGGTGCATCGACCTTGGCATCGCCCCAGCCGCCGGCGTAGGCGTGGATCAGCGAGGGCCGGGTGGCATGCAGGTCGGCGGCGTCCAGTTGCAGTTCGGCGGCCTTGCCGGGTGCCCAGTTGTGCAGGAACACATCGGCGTCGCGGCACAGCTCATGGATCTCGGCGCGCCCGGCGGCGGTCTTGATATCCACCTCGCGCACGTCCTTCAGGTGATTGAGCGCGTCGAAGCGTACCGAGCAGCCGTCGGCGCAGGGCGGCATGTTGCGCAGCGGGTCGCCACCTGGCGGTTCGAGGCGGATCACCTCGGCGCCGAGCAGGCTGAGCAGATGACCGGCCAGCGGGCCCTGGATGCGGCGGCAGGATTCCAGGACGCGGATGCCTTGCAGGGGCAGTTGCCCTGGGGTGGTCTTGCGCGACGGCACGCCGGACTGGCCGCGTTGCAACTGCCAGGGGCCGGCTTCGCTGGCGGCGTAGTCGGCGTCCGCGCGGCGCTGCACCAGGCCGCGTACCGGCACCAGGGCGACGCCGCTTTCGGCAGCGATCAGGCGGATCTGCGCCAGCGGCAACGCCGCCAGGGCATCCAGGCATTCGGCGGGCATCGGTGCCACGGCGCGGGCGTAGCGCAGCAGGAAGCGCTGCCAGGCCTTGCCGGCGATGACATCGCTGACCCCGACGGCATTCCAGAAGCGTTTCCAGGGATGGCTGTCGAGGGTTTCCAGCTCGAACAGCGCGCCTTCGGCAGAGAGGAACGGCGGGCGGGCCAGGGCGTCCTGGCTGCCGGGGAGGATCTGCTCCGGGTCTTCCGGGGCGGTAGCGCCGGCCAGGTACTGGCCGATGCTCAACAGCGCCCCGGCGGCCGGTTGCAGGGCCACGCCGCTGAAGTGGCCACCACGCAACTGGCCCACGGCGGCGGCCAGCAGGCCTTGCCAGGTGAGCGCCGCGTTGAGGGTGGCGAGATAGTTCACGCCCAGCGCCTGGGGCCTGCCACTGGCGCGGCCGTGCACCGACATGAGACCGCAAGCAGCCTGGAGCGTGAATTCGGTGGACAGCTCGACCGGCAACGCCGGCAAGCCGCTGAGTCGGGTGTGCAGAGGGTGCAGGTCGGGGTGCGACAGCTGCAGCGCCGGGCCATCGGGATCGCTGCCGGCGTGCTGCAGGCCAAGGCATTCGCCCTGGCGGTGCAGGGCGGCGCTGAGGGTCTGCCAGGCGGGCAGGCAGGGGCCGCTGCGCCAGCTCAGGCTGGCGTCATCCAGGATTCGGGACATGGTGGAAGCACCTCGGGGTGGAGCGGTCAGTCGAAAACCGTTGGGGCGGTGCCGGCCGTTGCGCGGTGAGGGCCGCGCAACGGCAGTCGCGGGTCAGCCGCCGGCGACGGCGGGCAGTACGGTGAGCTTGTCGCCCGGGGCGATGGCGGTGCCGAGGCCGGAGGCGAAGCGGATGTCATCGTCGTTGACGTAGATGTTGACGAAGCGGTGCACCTCGTCGCCGTGGACCAGGCGCGCCTTGATGCCGGGGTAGCGGCTGTCGAGGTGGTCGATGATATGGCGCACCGTCTCGCCCTGGGCCTCGACCTTCTTCTGCCCGTCGGTAAGCGGGCGCAGCAGGGTTGGAACCATGACTGAAACCGACATGTGAATCTCCTTTGGTTGATGTCTCATTCCTGGATGGACAGCTGTTCTTCGAACACCCGGCCCGCGACGATGCGGAAACTGCGGACCCGGTGCCTGGCCTCGGGCCAGGTGGACAGGATCAGGTAGTGCAGCGTCGGGTCCTGGGCGTGGGCGATGTCCTCGCGACTGGGCCAGGCTTCGCTGGCGGTGTGCGAGTGGTACAGCACCCGGCATTCCTCATCGTTCTCGTCCAGCTCGTTCCACACCCGCAACTGCTCGCGCGGGTCGAAGCTGAACCAGACTTGCGATGCGGCCTGGTTGCGCATCGGGATCACCCGGTCGGCAACCTTGGCCGCGCAGGGCGCGGCGATCAGCCCGCAGGCCTCGATCGGATGCTCCCCGGCCGCATGGCGCTGGATCTGTTCCAGCGCCGCGCGGGTGATACGCAGCGGCATGCCCTGGTCCTCAGTAGGTCGGCAGGGCCGGTTCGACGTCGCGGACCCAGGCCAGCACGCCGCCTTCGAGGTTGCGCACCTTGTCCAGGCCGAGCTTGCGCAGGTCGCTGGATACCGCCTGGGAGCGCATGCCCGACTTGCAGGTGATGACCAGGTCGGTGTCACGCCCGAAGCGCTCGATGATCTGCTGCGCCACCTCGGCGGACTTGGGCATCAGCAGCGCGCCTTCGATGCGCACGATGTCCCATTCGGTCTGCTCGCGGACATCAATGATCACCGGGGCCTTGCCGCCATCCTTGAGCGACTTGAGTTGCAGCGCGCTGATCAGCGGCACGCTGGTGTCGTTGGCCGGCGAAGGGCGGTTGAGGCCGCAGAAGGCCTGGTAATCGGACAGCGCGGTGACCGCCTGGCGATTTGGCAGGCGACGGATCGGCAGTTCGCGGTAGCTCATTTCCAGGGCGTCGTAGACCATCAGGCGGCCCAGCAGCGGATCGCCGATGCCGGTCAGCAGCTTGATCGCCTCGGTGGCCATGATCGACGCGATGGCCGCGCAGAGCACGCCGAGTACACCGCCTTCCGAGCAGGACGGGGCCAGTTCCGGCGGTGGTGGCTCGGGGTAGAGGTCGCGGTAGTTGAGGCCGCGCCCGTCCGGGGCGTTCTCCCAGAACACCGAGGCCTGGCCTTCGAAGCGGAAGATCGAACCCCAGACGTAGGGCTTGTCCGCGAGGATGCAGGCGTCGTTGACCAGGTAGCGGGTGGCGAAGTTGTCGGTGCCGTCGAGGATCAGGTCGTAGCGCGAGAACAGCTCCACGGCCATGTCCGGTTCCAGGCGATCGCTATGGGCGATGACCTTGACCAGCGGATTGAGCCGGGCGATGGCCTGGCGCGCACTTTCCACCTTGAGCTCGCCGACGCTGTCGACGGTGTGGATCACCTGGCGTTGCAGGTTGGACTCGTCGACCCGGTCGAAGTCGATCACCCCGAGGGTGCCGACGCCGGCGGCGGCGAGATAGAGCAGGGTGGGCGAGCCCAGGCCGCCGGCGCCGATGACCAGCACCTTGGCGTTCTTCAGGCGGCGCTGTCCGGTCACGCCCATGTTGGGGATCAGCAGGTGGCGGCTGTAGCGGTTCACTTCCTCGCGACTCAGCTCGGCACCGGGTTCTACCAGCGGCGGTAAGGTCATATCGCTTTCTTCCATTCAGTAGATACGAACTGGAATTATTTTCAATTGTGTCAGGGAGGGTTGCAATCGGGTGGGGCGGGGGATTCGTATGGCAAAGCGCGGAAAAGCTATGAGATCTGCTGTGGCTGTACTGGCCTCATCGCCGGCAACGCCGGCTCCCACATGTTCAGCGGTGCACGCGATACCTGTGGGAGCCGGCGTTGCCGGCGATGAGGCCAGTAAGGTCACTCAGGATTCAAAGGTCGCCAGATCCTCGCAAACCGCCGCGAACGCCCCGAGGAAGCGATCAGCCTCGGCCTGGCTCAGCACCAGCGGCGGCTGGATGCGCATCACCCGGTTGTTGTTGGCGGTGACGAAGGTGAGGATGCCGTGCTCCTCGGAGAGCTTGGTCATCAGGCGCAGGACGAACATGTCTTCCAGGCTCTGCTCCAGCTCCGCCGCCGCTTCCTCCAGATGCCGCCGCGCCTTGCCCGAGAGCATGCGCCAGGTCGCTCCGGCATGGCCCGGAATGCGCCCGGCCATTTCCTTGACCAGCGCCTCGATACCGCCGGCCATGCTGTTGCTGAACTCGATCGCCAGCATCAACCCGCGACCGCGCACCGCCTTGATGAACGGGTAGCGCGCGGCGATGGTCTGCAAGCCGTCCTGCAAGTGCGCCCCGACCTGCGCGGCGTTGGCCATCAGGCCGTCCTGCTCCAGCACGTCCAGCGCCGCCAGGGCCGCCGCTGCGGCGAAGTTGCCGCCGCCGAAGGTCGAGGTGTGCAGGGCGAAGCTGTCGATATCGCCGTAGGCTCGCTTCCACACCGCCTCGCGGGACAGGGTGGCGCCGATCGGCACCAGGCCGCCGGACAGGGACTTGGACAGGACCATGATGTCCGGTGCGGTGTTGTCCCACTCGCAGGCGAACAGCTTGCCGGTGCGGCCGAGGCCGGTCTGGATCTCGTCGAGGATCCACAGGCAATCGTATTCGTCGCAGAGATCACGCACGCCGGCCAGGTAGCCCGCAGGCGGCAGGATCACGCCGCCTTCGCCCTGGATCGGTTCGATGATCAGCGCCGCCACATCACCCTTTTCCAGGCGCTCGCGCAGGGCTTCCAGATCGCCGAAGGGCAGGCTGTCACAGCGCGGCAGCAGCGGCTCGAACGGCTTGCGGTGCTTGGCCCGGCCGGTAACCGAGAGGGCGCCGAGGGTCTTGCCGTGGTAGCCGTTGTCGCAGTACAGCACGGTGCGTTTGTCGCTGGCGGCCAGGGCCAGCTTGAGCGCCGCTTCCACTGCCTCGGTGCCGGAGTTGCTGAAGAACACCCGCGACAGATCGCCCGGTGCCAGGTCGGCCAGGCGCTTGGCCAGCAGGCTGGCGTGCAGCGGCGCCGAGAGGTACTGGATGAAGGTCGGGAACTGCTCCTGCAAGTAGCGTTGCAGCGCCTGGCTGATGGCCGGGTGGTTGTGCCCGGTGTTGAGGCAGCCGTAGCCGGCGACGAAGTCCAGGTAGCGGCGGCCGTCCAGGTCGGTTAGCCAGCAGCCTTCGCCGTGGCTGAAGACCCGCTCGATATGGTTGAACTGGTAGAACTCGCGCAGCACCGGGTTGATGTGGTCGCCGAAGCTGTTGAGCACCTCGCGGCGCAGGCTCTTCGGGTCGTTGCGCGCATCGCTGGCGCGCATCGGGCGCTGGCCGTGGTGATGGCGGCGCAGGCGGTCGAAATCCTCGTTGCCGAGGCTTTCGCCGTCGCTGGCCATCGGTGACGGGGTGAAGCCGTGGCGGGCGGCGATGGCACCGATTTCCAGGACCTTGTCCGCCGGCAGTTCGCGGCCGATGGAGAAGGCCTCGGCGCGGCCTTCCAGGGCCAGGATGATGGTTTCGGCGAGGCAGCCGTTCATGCTGCGCTTGGGCTCCAGGCCCATGGTGCGCATGCCCAGGTGCACCGCCGGGCTGGCCGAGACCAGGCCGCCATCCACCAGCAGGATGTCGCGGCGGCTGTGGGGTACGTCCATCACGTCCTTGGGCAGCGCGGCGTCGATCACCACCGAGCCGGGCAGCAGCTTGCGCGGGTCGATCAGGCCGCCGCTGGAGGTGGCGGCGACGTAGAAGCGCACGTCGGCGTAGCAGTCCTCGATGTTGTCGTGGAGGCTGACCTGGCGGTGGTACTGCGCCGGCAAGTACTCCAGCTGAGCCTCGGCCTGGCGCTGGTTGCCGCGATGCACCAGGCGCAGGCGGCAGCCTTTTTCAGCCAGCAGGCGGGCTACCGCCAGGGCGATGGAGCCCGGGTAGCCGAGTACCGCCACTTCAGCGTTTTCTGCGGCGACACCGAGCAGCTCCAGGCTGTCGAGCAGGTTGATGTAGGCAGCGTAGGCGGTCAGCGAGTTGCCGGTGGTGACCGCGACGTCGGCCTGCTCCATGGTCGCCAGGCCGCGGTTGCCGACGATCGCGGTGAAGCCGCCGAGGCCGACCAGCTCGGCGCCCTGGGCCTTGAGGTCGTTGACTCCTTGCAGCACGCGTTCGGCGATAGCCCGGGGCTGGCGCAGCATCTGTTCGGCGGTCAGCGGCATGAATTGCAGGATGCCCGAGCACTCGGCGCCGCTGGCGCTGACGATGCGCCCGAAGTCGACGAAGGGCACCAGGTTGCGCTGGCGCCAGCGCTGGCTGTCGTAGCCCCAGGCCTGTTCTTCCAGGGTGCGGTCGAGCAGGTCGATGAGCTTGACCTGATGCAGCAGGCCGGTGGAGGTGGGGTGGGCAATGAATCCGAATTTCATCAGTGGTTCTCTGCGTTGAGGCGGCTCCAGGCCGTTTCGGAGACGAGGCTCAAGCCGTCGCCCTCCGAGTTGTGGCCGAGCCAGACGTCGAAGAAGTTGAGGCGACCAGGGGCACTGAGGGCCTGGCGCAGGGTGTCGGGACAGAAGGCGAGCAGGCGCGCGCGGCAGATGCTGATCGGGCCGAAGCGCTGGTCCTCGCGCAGCGGCCGGTCGTTCAGCGGCACGTTGACCTGGGCCGCGCCGTGGCAGGCATAGCGCTTGTCCAGGTAGGTCTGGATCATCGACAGCACGCCGTTGGAGAGGTACATCACGGTGACGTTGCGCTCGGCGGCGTCGCTGGCGCTGGCCAGGCTCATGGCCAGGCGCTGCTCGATATCCGGGACCAGGGCGCGGGCGCCGTCGCCGATAAAGGCCAGCACATGCCGGCAGTTGTTCAGGGCGATATAGGGCAGCGACATCAGCGCATCACCCATCAAGGCGCGGCCATACCAGCCGGAGAAACCGGCATCGGTGCGCGGCAGGTTGCGCATCGCCGAGATGCTGCAACGGCCCACGTCATAGACCCCGGTGTAGCGATAGCCGTCGCGCTCGATCATCTCGCCGAGCAGCAGGCCGAGCCGATGGAAGAAGAAGTTCGGGGTCATTGGCAGGGTTTCGATCTGGTCGCTGGGCAGCGCCTCGCGGGTGCGCTGCAGGCGTTGCAGGCGCTCGCGACGGGCCTGCAACAGCGTCGGGGCGACGTTCAGGCGCGGCTCCAGGTAATCCAGCACGGTGGCCAGCGGTAGCTCAAGCGCCAGTTCGGTGAACGGCGAGATGTGCTCGCGGCGGCGGTTGACCTGGACGATATGGAACAGGCGCTTGAGGCGGCCTTCGGAGTAGGGCGTGGCCGACTGGTCGATCTTGCTCTTGAGGAAGAACAGCCACGGCTTGCCTTCGTCGGCGTCCGGCTGTTCGAGGAAGGCATGGATGCGCCGGCTGAAGCCGTACATGGACAACGGGCCGAGGTAGTTGAGCACCGGCTCCTGGTCCTGGTAGGCGCACACGCTGCCCGGGGCGATGATGCTGTCGGCCAGGGCGATGCCGCTGCGCCGGGCCAGGGCCAGTACGCGCTCGCGCTCGCTTTCGGTGAGGCGGCCGCACTGCCAGAGGATCCGCGATGGCTCGTGGTTGAGCACCTCCAGCACCTGGTCGAGGGCGGCGCGTTGCTGCTCGTCGAGTGCGCTGTCGCTGTTGGCCGGTGGGGCGAGGCCAGCTTGCGGGCCGGTCTCGACCCGGGATTCCAGCACTGCCTGGGTGGCGAACAGGAAGGTCGGTGCCGGGCTCTGGTCGAGGGCGGCGAAGGCGGCTTCGACACTGGCGCGGGACTCTTCCGGCTTGCGGATGAACTGCTGCCACAGGCCGCGGGCGGCGATCACCTGATGGCCGTCGTTGTCGCAGTCGAGGCTGCCCTGGAAGGCGAACCAGATCGACTCCGGCGAATCGGCGCAGACCACCAGCCCCGGTGCGCCGGCACGCTTGAGGTTGGCCAGGGTGCCGCGCAGCTCGTCGAGCATGCCCGAGGTCATGACGATCACGTAGGCGCGGCGGTACAGCTGCCAGCCGGCCAGGGCACTGACCGCCAGGGCGTGTTCGTTGCTGGCGGTGTGGAAGCCGCGGCCGCTGCCTTGCAGCAGGGCGTTCATCGAATCGATGAAGCCGGCGACCATCGAGCCGGTGAAGAAGTGGCAGTCCCACTGCTCGCCCCAGCGCGCGTCCATGCGCTGCTGGATATCCCGGGCCAGGGCCACCGGCTCGTCGGATTGCAGGGTGGTGCGGGCCAGCAGGCGATTGAAGTAGGCGTGTTCCAGATGGTCGACGAACAGCCGCAGCAGGTCGGCCCGGCGCAGCGCCTGGTCGGCGTGGGGGACGCGCACCAGGCGGTTGCCGCCGAGGCGGCCGAGCCAGTGTTGCAGGTGCTCTTCGTCGCACAGCAGCAGCGCCGAACTGGGCGAGCGCTTGGCCTCGGCACGGGCGGCGAGCAGCGCCACCAGCGGGTCGTGGTCGGGCTGTTCGGGCAGGTGGCGGGTGTCGAACAGCACGTAGTCGCTGTCGCTGCCGGCGGCAGTCAGTGCTTCTTCGGCATCGCTGTCGAGCATCCTCAGGTCGAGGAACAGCGCGTGCCCGGCGGCGTGCTCGCGCACATAGGCTTCGGCCTGCCCGGCGACCTGGCGGTACAGGCAGCGCGGATCGTTGTCCGGCCAATACTGGCTGTGCAGCGAGGTTTCATGGCCCAACCAGTGGTTGAGCCGGTCGAGCACTGCTTGCACATCCTCCTGTAGCGCGCTGTCGCGGCTGACCAGGCAGATGCCGACATTACGTGGCTTCATGGTTTGCTCTCGGTGGCGAGGGGAATCACGCCGTTGGCGGCGTGGTGTTCGTTGCGCAGCAGCGCCTCGGCGCTGCCGGCGATACCGTGGCGGACCCGCCAGGCCAGCAGCAGGGCGAGCAGCAGGCCGGTGCTCAGGCAGGCGAGCATGCCGGCCTGGCCGAGGCGGTCGAGCAGCAGCCCGGCGGCCACCGGAGCGGCCAGGCGGGTGATGACGAACAGGCTCGATTGCAGGCCGTAGTCGCTGGCGGTGCGCTGGCGGCGGCTGAAGAACAGGGTCAGGCCGAACATCAGCGCCGACACCGCGCCCATGCTCGCGGCCAGGCACAGGGCGCTGGCGATCAACCAGTTGGTACCGAGCTTCAGCCATACGCTTACGGTCAGCAGCAGCAGGGCGAGCAGGGCGGCGAGCAGGTAGACGAGGATTGCCCGGGCGGTGCCGAGCACGCCGATCAGGCGCCCGCCAATCAGGCTGAAGACCACCCCGGTGATGCCGCCGGCGATGCCGACGATCCAGGCCACTTCCTGCATCGGCAGGCCCTGGTCGAGCAGCAACGGCTTGAGGTACAGCCAGGCGGCGCCGATGAAGGGGAAGGCGGTGAGCAGCAGCCAGGTCCATTGGCGCGCGGCAGGCTGGTTGAAGAAGCTCATCCAGTCGGCGACGAAGCCGGACGGTGCCGCCTGTTCGGCCTCCACCGGCTGCGCTTTGCGGCGCAGGGCCAGCAGCGGCAGCACGCCGAGCAGCAAGCCCGCGGCCATGATCAGGAACGGTGCCTGCCAGCCCAGGCGGGCCTGGATCAGCAGCATGGCCCCGCCACCGATGATGGCGCCGAGGAACAATGCCGCCGAGCGGATGCTGCCGGCGCGTAGTTGCTGGCTGCGCGGCAGCCATTGCACGGCCAGGGCGTTGAGCGGGATATCCATCCAGGTGGCGATGATGCTGATGGCGAAGGTCATGGCGAACAGCGGCAGGCGCTGTTCGATCAGGTTCTGCCGGCCGATCAGCCAGTACAGCACCAGCAGGAGCGCACTCAACAGCAGCATCCAGTGCACCAGGTGACCGCGGCCCAGGCGCACCCGCTGCACCGGGACGGCGAGCAGGAACTTGAACACCGCCGGTAGCCCGGCGAGCTGGAACAGGCCGATCTCGGTGCCGCTCCAGCCGTACTGGCGCATCACCAGTGGCATGCCGAACATCAGGTAGATGCTGGGTACCGCCAGCACCAGGTTGAGCCAGCCGAACAGCAGTTGCAGGCCGGCGATTCGCGTGCGCTCCATCGAGTTATCCCTTGGCTTTGCGGGCGATGACGGCGTTCACCGGGGTGACCGGGAAACGCAGTCCGTTGATCTGTTCCACGGCGCGGAAGCCGAGGTTTTCCAGGGTGCTGGCAAGTTCGCCCTGGGCCAGGACATGGCGCCCTTGCAGGCGCATGTGCAGGTAATAAGGCAGCACCTGCGCGGCCGCCGGGCGCTGCTCCGGCACTTCGGCCTGGCACACCAGCAACACGCCGCCGGGGCGCAGGGCGGCCTGCAGGCGCAGCAGGGTGGCGGGCAGGTCGTGGACGAAATGCAGCACCGAGGAACACCAGATCAGGTCGTAGCCGCTGCCGATATCGTCGTCGTTGAGGTCGCCGCCGATGGCTTGCAGGCGCTTGCTAAGTCCGGCAGCGGCGATGTTCTCCCGGGCCACGTCGGCGGCCAGGGGGTATTCGAAGACCACGCCTTCGACGGCCGGCAGGCGCTCGGCGAGGGCGATGGCGACCAGGCCGGGGCCGCCGCCGAGGTCGAGGATGCGTTGCAGATGGGGGGCTTCGGGCAGCCTGTCGATCAGGGCAGTAGCGACCTCGCGGGTGACGGCACGCTGTTCCTGGGCAATCTGCAGGCGCGCCGCGTTGGCCCAGGCGGCGGCTATCGCGGTGCTGGCCATGGGCGGGCGCGTCACGCCGTTGCGCAGGTAGTCGCCGAGCTGGCTGCCGGTCTGGCGCATGACCCGGTGGCGGAACAGCAGGGCATCGCCGCAGTAGGCGCTGGCTTCGGCGCGCAGATAAAGGTCGGCCGAAGGCTGGTTGCGGTAGTGCGGCGGATGTTGTTGATCGCGATCGAGCAGGCCGAGGCTCCACAGCAGTTCCAGCAGGTAGCTGGTGCTGGCCGCATCGAGATTCAGACGTTCGGCCAGGGCGCTGGCGCTGGTCGAAGTGGCAAGGTGATCGAACAGGGCGCATTCAAGAGCGGCCTGCAAGGCATCGGCGCCGAGTCCGGCCAATTGCAGATCCCAGCAGGCTTGTAGGGGATGGGGGCTGGTCAGATCCTGGATGTTTTCACGCTGAGGCACGGTAACTCCCTGTACTTGGCCGCGTTCTTCTTAACGAAACAAGCCGTGGCCGAATCACTGAAAAAGGTGATATATATTAAATGAGAATCATTTATGTTAAGTATGCGAGCCGGAGCCGTTCCTATGCGAAGCGCGCGGCCCGCACACCGCAGGGATGTCGTCATGAGCACAATGAAAGGGAGTTGCCGTCTCGGCCTCGATCACCCCCGGCAACGTTCGGTGCAGGCTGATGGGCGCTTGCGCATGCAGCTGGCCGAGGATGTCGGCAACTGTTATTCCGAGCTGTTGCAGCTGGAGCAGGGGCTGTCGCTGGGGCGCCTGCATTACCACCCGACCCGCACCCTGATCGAGGAAACCTGCGGACCCCATGATGGTCATGTGATGGTGGTGACCATCGGCTTGCAGGGGAAATCCGGCTTCCTCGGCAAGGACGGCAGCAACCTCGCCTTCGAGGCCGGGCAGACCACCATCACCGCATTTCGCGCCACCCCCGGCGAGCGCCGCTACCTGGCCAACGAAACCGCCTCGCAGCTACGGGTGGTGATCGACCAGCCGACCCTGTGCAAGTACGTCGGCGAAGAACGCGCTGCCCAGGTGCTGGGTAGCGGGCGCCTGCAGCGCATCGATTTCCGCGCCAGTTCCAAGGCCGCCCAGGCCCATGCCGCGGCACTGGTGCGCTACCTGCAACCGGGGCTGCTGAATCCATCCAACCGTCTGGACCTGCATATCCATACCCTCAGCCTGCTGTCGGAGCAGTTCAACCTGCTGGCGCCGCAGGACGGCACGGCCTCGCCCCTGAGCACCAGCGAGATCGAACGCATCGAGCGTGCGCGCAATATCCTCTGCGAGCAGTTGCATACCGCGCTGACCGTGGAGTACCTGGCCACCAGCGTCGGCATGAACGAGCACAAGCTCAAGGAAGGCTTCCGCTACCTGTTCGATACCACGCCGGCGCGCATGCTTCTCGACCTGAGGATGCGCAAGGCCATGACCCTGCTGGAGTCCGGCCAGCAGGTCGCCCAGGCGGCGTGGCAGGTGGGCTACAAGTACCCGAACAACTTCACCGTGGCCTTTACCCGCTACTTCGGCCGGGCGCCGAAGTCGATCTTCGGCAAGAAGCGCTGAGCACAGCGCGGATCTCTGCATGCATAGTTGAACCTGTGGGAGCTGGCTTGCCAGCGATGAGGCCAGCAGTGACAGATATGTTGTCAGGTCGGGCCTAATCGCTGGCAAGCCAGCTCCCACAGGGTTCACTCAGCGCCTTTCAAGCGCATACATTTTTCAGCCTCTCGCATACCAATCTAAACGAGATTCATTTGCGTTTATCGGTAGTATCACTTCGCCGCCGCAGAGCGGTCATGAAACTGCCATGCACCGATAAACAAGAGTCTCGCCATGTCCTTCTTCATCAGTCCTCCCATGCCTATGCGCCTCAAGCCGCTGGCCTGGTCGATCCTGCTGGCGCTGTCCAGCCCTGCTGCGCTGGCCGACAGCGAAACCCCGGCGGCAAAGCCCGCCACGCCGAACATGGGGCCGGTGGAAATCGAACTGCCTGCCGGGTATCAGGACGCATCGGGCAAGCCTGCGGATCCGGGGAAGGAGCCGCAGGTACTGGAGACGCAGGAGATCACCGCCGAGTGGGAGGAGCGCGACGAGAAGGGGAGCAATGACGTCTATCGCAAGGACATCTCCAGCGTCTATGCCGGCAAGGAAGAGCTGGAGCGCTACAAGGGTACTTCGGTGTCCGATGTGTTCAGCGGCCTGAACGGCGTCTACAGCGGCGACTCGCGCAACAGCGGTGCACTGGACCCGAACATCCGCGGCATCCAGGGTGAGGGGCGGATCCCGGTGACGGTGGATGGCACCGAGCAGGCGATGTCGGTGTGGCAGGGCTCGGGGGGTATTTCCAACCGTAACTATGTCGACCCGAACATGATCGGCAGTATCTCGGTGGAAAAGGGGCCGTCGATCACCGATGGCAGCAAGAGCGGGATTGGTGGCTCGGTGCAGATCAAGACCCTGGATGTCGAAGACATCGTCAAGCCGGGCGAGCCCTGGGGCATCGAGATCAAGACCGAGACGGCGAGCAACTCGGTATCGCCTGGAGACTCCGGGGACGGGCTCTTTGGTCAGGACTATCATGATGTGCCCGGGGCCACGTCCGGCTACGACGGTGTTGTGGGCTTCGCCCTGCCCAATGCTGGTCGAGTGACGCCGCGCAAGGGCTCGGGCGGCACCGATTTCAATTTCGATGACAATGCTTTTCGTATCGCGGCAGGTGCACGGTTGGAGGACTTCGACCTGCTTGCGGCCTACAGCTACCGGCGCAAAGGCAACTACTACAGCGGCAAGGGCGGCAGTCAGCGCTATGAAACCGAAGACTGGCTGGACAAGGCCAAGGCCGAAAGCCAGAACAGCGTACCGGGGGCAGGGAGTTCTTATGTGGCCCAGCTATATCACCCGGGCTATGAGGTCACCAACACGTCGAGCGACATGCGCACCACGCTGCTCAAGGGCACCTGGTATCTGGCTGATGAGCAGAGCCTCAAGCTGTCGTACATGCATACCGATCTGGAGTATGGCGAGAGCTCGCCTTTCTTCAACAGCCTTGCGGTGTTTCAGGGGCTTGATGGTGATCTGAACGTTGGTCTGGAATATCCCCGCTCGCAGGTCAAGCAGGACACCTGGTCGCTCAATTACGCCTGGAATCCTGAAGACAACGACCTGATCAATCTCAAGGCCGGGATCTGGCAGACGCGCAACGACAGCAAGCGCTACCAGACCGGTGATTCCCTCTTTGGCGTCTCTGCGACCGGTTTTGACCGCGATACGGTTTGGGATGCCTGGGTGCATTGCCAGTATTCGGGTAACCCCACCTATTGCGCGGTGGCTCCCACGACCGAACCAACGCCCATGGACAACAGCGATGGGCGCTTCACGATCTTCGCCCGCTCACTGCAAGTCTCGAAGCATGATCGCTGGGGTGTGAACCTGAGCAACCGCATGGAGCTCAGCGACACCTTCAATGTGACCCTGGCCAGTGACTTCAGTCACGAAAAGCTGGATGAAAACTATGCGTCGCCGGCCATGGTGGGCAATCAGGTCGTCTGGGGGACCCAGCACTACGGACCGCGTAGTGGCAACCGTCAGCAATACAACTTCAGTTTCAACAACGAGTGGACGGCGGTTCCGTGGCTGGTGCTCAACGCCGGGGCGCGCTACAGCGACTACAACTCCTTCGATGAAGGGTTGGCCAAACACCGGGAGAATCAGGACAAAAACTGGGAAGTGGGTGATACCACGGTTGGAAGGAAGTTCACCTACCGTCGCTTGATGACGGATGAGGAGGCAACGTCACTCGAGCAGGGACTGCGTGAGATGTACGAGTCGTGGGGCTTCACTCCGGAAGAGGTCGAGCAGGAACTGGCCAGCTCGCTGAGCTCGTCTCGGGTCAACGGGCTCTATTACACAACTGAGCAAACCTTCACGGCGGCCTATGACGGCTTCAAGATCGACAGTTCCACCAACCAGTTCCTCAACGGCACCATCGACCTCAATGAGACGGTGACCAACCCCCAAGGGACTACCGGCACAGCCAAGCGCTACATCGAGCCAGCGGTTTCCTCGCCCGTCACGGTTGCACCTGCGGAAAAGTGGAGCAAGCCCAAGAAACGTCGTGACCATGCCTGGACGCCGATACTGGGGGCCACGTTCCTGCTGACCGATCACGCCCGTGTCTATGTGCGCTATAGCGAAATGGTACGTTTCCCGACGCTCTATGAAGACACCCAGGCCGGTACTTCATTCGGTCGCAGTTCGACCCATGCGATGGACCCGGAGCATGCCTACAACTGGGAAGTCGGTTATGTCCACGACCTGCGCAGTTTCCTGCCGGACTGGCGCCACGCCGATTTCCGTATCAACTACTACAAGAACGAAATCCACGACTTCATCGACCGGGACGCGATGTACAACATCGTCCAGTTCGACAAGAAGACCTATTCCGGCATCGAGTTGCAGACCCGCACCGATACCGGGCGCTACTTCAGCAACTTCGGTATCAGCTACCGACTTGAGCAGAAACTCTGCGACAAGGATTACGCGGCGACCCTCGATCCTATCTACAACAAGGCGATCGACAGCTGTGTCACCGGCGGTTTTCCTTCGACCATGTCCCGCGTCAGCCTGCAGCCGAAGTACTCGATCAACCTGGATGGTGGTGTGCGGTTGTTCGACGAGAAGCTCGAACTGGGCGGCCGGATGGTCTACCACAGCAGTGCCGAAAACAAGGAAGAGGCGAAGTGGATCGCCAGTGGCGTCACCGGTGCAGAAGCCTTTGGCCGGCCTTATCGCTGGCACCCGATCTGGGTCTTCGATGCCTTCGCCAGTTATCAGGTAACCGAGAATCTCGATGTCGACTTCGGCATCAACAACATCACCAACCGTTACTACATCGATCCATTGGCCCGGGCCATGTTGCCGGCGCCAGGTCGCACCATGAAGTTGGGAATGACCGTTCGTTTCTGATGAGTGACGGGAACTTATTTTTTGCTGTTTTTTATTAAAAACAGTGTTTTTTCAACTATCCAAGGAGGTTCCATGAAAAAGCTGTTTGTTGTTTCCGCATTGTCCCTGATGGCATCCACCAGCTTTGCTGCCACCGTTTCCGGTGGTTCGTCCAGCAGCTATGTCACCGCTGCAGCGTCGAACATGATGGCCGTCGGCACTGCCGGTATCGCCATGCCGACTACTGTCGGCGGCACTGCGGATATCACCAAGGTCGTCAGCTTTGCGGCTGGCCCGATTGCCCAGACCAACGCAAAACTGTCCAGCTCGGGCTTCTCGTCGGCGATCATTACCCAGACCAACCCGGTCACTGGTGTAACTTCCAACGTCTCCGAGACCTGGAAAAACACCTACGCCTACAACACCAACGTCTACGCCTACCGCCAGATCGATGACCCGCTCCCGAACTACCCGCAGTTCGGCGGTGAAGTCATCGCCAAGGTCTCCGGTGCCGAGGTGTACTTCGGCGAATGGGCGCCACGCAAGACCGGCACCCAGCCGCTGAACAGCACTGACCTTAACCTGTCCAGTGCTGACCGTACTGTCTGGTTCGTCGGCGAGAACCCGACCACCAGCATGCCAACCCTGGTCAATGCCAAGTACAACGTGGTCGGCATCAACCAGTACAACCCAGGCACTGGCGCAGGTGTTTCCTCGGGTGTTCTGACTGCCAACTACAGCGGCAGCACCGGCACCCTGAGCGGCAGCCTGACCGGCGCCAGCGGTACCCTGAACCTGGGCTCCAGCACCATTTCGTCCAACGGTTCGTTCCTGCGTGCAGACGGCAAGGTGACTGGTCAGTTCTACGGCAGCAGTGCCGAAGCCCTGGCGGGTATCTACGTTAACGGCACCACCAAGGTCGCCTTCGGCGGCGCCAAGCAGTAACACCCGCGAGTCATTGGAGGAGGGCGCTTCGGCGCCCCCTTCCGACCCCCAATTCCTTTCTGTCCCGGACCGATCACCATGCTGCCGTCCCTGCGGGTGCACGTCGCCCTGCTGTGTTTCTCGACCCTGTTTTCCACCGCGCTGCTGGCCGACGATGACGACACCCGTCTGCTCCTGAACAAGATCGACCGCAGCGCCGAAGCGCGCGAGCGGGCCAATCTTGGCGCGCCGGACCCGGCCGAGAACGACGCGTCGCTGATAACGATCGAGGGGCAGACCTACAACGTGCAGAACACCCTCGCCGACCTGGGGCCGGCGATCTATGTCTCGATCAACCTGCAGCAGTGGGGCAAGGTGCGCCAGTTCGTCGAGCGCTACCGGCAACTGCCTGGCCACGAAGCAGCGCTGGTGGAAATGGCAGAGGGCCTGATCGACCGCAGCGAGCGCCGCTACAAGCAGGCCATCGCCCATCTGCGCCGGGCCGATGAGTTACAGCCCGGTTTCGTGCGCGCACGCCTGGAGCTGGCCCGGACATTGTTCGAGGACAACCAGACCCGTGAGGCCGAGACGCTGTTCCGAGAGGTCGCCGCGACCGATGTGCCCGAGCAGGTGCTGAGCGTGCTCGGCGAGTACCACAAGGGCATCGACCTGCGCCGCCAGTGGCATGGCTCGGCGTCCCTGGGCTTCGGCTACAACAGCAACATCAACCAGGGCAATGGCATGACCACCACCACCCAGGTCTGCTCGGTGTTCTTCGACTGCTTCGACTACACCCGGCAGATGCCCAAGCGGATCACCTCGTCCAGCCTGGTCTACGACGTCGCGGCCGAGCGGCGTTTCCAGATTGCCGGCAACCATCATCTGTTGGTGCGGGGCCTCAGCTACGGCAACAACTACGACCGGCACAGCGATGTGGACGATGTCGAGACCTGGTACGACGACAACACCAGCGTCCTGTACGCCGGCTACAACTTCCAGAGTGCCTTGAACGATGTGTCGCTGACGCCGCTGTTCGAGAACTACTACAACGACCATCACACCAAGTACCAGGCCAGTGGTGTGCGCGGGGAGTGGAAGCACAACCTGAGCAACCGCCTGCAGCTCGGCTTGCAGCTTCAGCACAAGCACTACCGCTTCCAGGGTGAGCAACGCGACTACTTTGACGACTACGACGAGCGCCAGGTGGGCACTTCGCTGTCGTACCTGCTCGATCCGCAGACCCTGGTGTTCGGCGGCGTCACCTACACCCGCCGAAGCCAGGACGCCGACACAGCGAGCAACCGCGAATACATGGGCAGCCTCGGTGCGTATCACAGCTTCGATATCGGCGTGAACCTGAGCCTGATCGGCCTGTACCGCAGTACCCGCTATGACGAGCCGGATGCCTTCCTCGGTGGCCTGCGCAAGGACCGCCAGCAGATCTACATCGCCAGCCTGAGCATGCCGCGTCTGGCCTTCGCCGGCGTGGTGCCGACCCTGTACGCCAAGCGCACGGTCACCGACAGCACCATCGACTGGGCCTATAGCTACCGGCAGACCGAGCTGGCGTTGAAGTTCGAGAAGACGTTCTGAGAGGGGCCTCGGTATTCGCCGGGGCTTTCCTGCAGGCATAAAAAAACCCGCTTTCGCGGGTTTCTCTAGAATATGGTGCCCAGAAGAAGACTCGAACTTCCACGACCGTAAGGTCACCAGCACCTGAAGCTGGCGTGTCTACCAATTTCACCATCTGGGCAAATTTGAAGCATTTGAAACAAAAGCGGTGTAGCGTGTCGCATAAATTCCAGATTCGTTATCTGAAATTTGAAATTGGTGCCCAGAAGAAGACTCGAACTTCCACGACCGTAAGGTCACCAGCACCTGAAGCTGGCGTGTCTACCAATTTCACCATCTGGGCATTTCGCTGATTTCGCTTCGACGTAGTGTTTTACATCGTGCGGCTTCTCAACTATAACGACGGTCTCCGTCGCTGTGGTGCGCACTATACGGATGCCCCTTGGGGCTGTAAACCCCCCGTTTCAAAAAAATCTTAAAAAATTCAAGCCGTTGATCGACCGAAGCATGAAGTTCATTTACAGGCCCGTTCACAGGCCGTCCCAAGCGGGGCTGTCCAAGGCTGAAATTTCCGGTTTCAATACGGCTATGCCAAACTAACCCTTATATAGACAAGGTGAACCCCTCCTAATGGCCGATTGGCAGTCCCTCGATCCCGAGGCCGCTCGTGAAGCGGAAAAATACGAAAACCCCATCCCTAGCCGTGAGCTGATCCTCCAGCACCTCGCCGAACGAGGCTCGCCGGCTGCGCGCGAGCAACTGGTTGAGGAATTCGGTTTGCACACCGAGGATCAGATCGAGGCCCTGCGCCGCCGCCTGCGGGCGATGGAGCGCGACGGTCAGCTGATCTACACCCGGCGCGGCACCTATGCCCCGGTGGACAAGCTCGACCTGATCCTCGGCCGTGTTTCCGGCCATCGCGACGGCTTCGGCTTCCTGATTCCGGACGACGGTACTGAAGACCTGTTCCTCAGTCCGTCGCAAATGCGCCTGGTGTTCGACGGCGACCGCGCCCTGGCCCGGGTCTCCGGTGTCGACCGCCGCGGCCGCCGCGAAGGCGTGCTGGTGGAGATCATCTCCCGCGCCCACGAAAGCATCGTCGGTCGCTACTTCGAAGAGGGTGGCATCGGCTTCGTTACTGCCGACAACCCGAAGATCCAGCAGGAAGTGCTGGTCACCCCGGGCCGCAACGCCGGCGCCAAGATCGGCCAGTTCGTCGAGGTGAAGATCACCCACTGGCCGACCCCGCGTTTCCAGCCGCAGGGCGATGTCGTCGAAGTGATCGGCAACTACATGGCGCCGGGCATGGAAATCGACGTGGCGCTGCGCAGCTACGACATTCCCCACGTATGGCCCGAGGCGGTGCTCAAGGAAGCCCGCAAGCTCAAGCCGGACGTGGAAGAGAAGGACAAGGAAAAGCGCATCGACCTGCGCCACCTGCCGTTCGTCACCATCGACGGTGAAGACGCTCGCGACTTCGACGATGCCGTGTATTGCGAAAGCCTCGGCAAGCTGCGCCTGTTCTCCGGTGGCTGGCGCCTGTACGTGGCGATCGCCGACGTTTCCAGCTACGTTCGCCTCGGCTCGGCGCTGGATGCCGAAGCCCAGGTGCGCGGCAACTCGGTGTACTTCCCCGAGCGGGTGATCCCGATGCTGCCGGAGGAGTTGTCCAACGGCCTGTGCTCGCTGAACCCGCACGTCGATCGCCTGGCCATGGTCTGCGAAATGACCATGAACAAGTCCGGCCAGATGGTCGATTACCAGTTCTACGAAGCGGTGATCCACTCCCATGCGCGGCTGACCTACAACAAGGTCAGCAGCATGCTGGAGCACGCCCGCACCCGCGAAGGCCGTGCCCTGCGCGAGGAATACAGCGAAGTGCTGCCGCACCTGAAGCAGCTTTATTCGCTGTACAAGGTGTTGCTGGCCGCTCGCCACACCCGTGGTGCGATCGACTTCGAGACCCAGGAAACCCGCATCATCTTCGGTTCCGAGCGCAAGATCGCGGAGATCCGTCCGACCGTGCGCAACGATGCGCACAAGCTGATCGAGGAATGCATGCTGGCGGCCAACGTCGCCACCGCCGAGTTCCTCAAGAAGCACGAGATTCCGGCCCTGTACCGGGTCCACGATGGCCCGCCGCCGGAGCGCCTGGAAAAACTCCGCGCCTTCCTCGGTGAGCTCGGCCTGTCCCTGCACAAGGGCAAGGATCCGTCGCCGAAGGACTACCAGGCGCTGCTGGCGAGTATCGCCGACCGCCCGGATTTCCACCTGATCCAGACCGTGATGCTGCGCTCCCTGAGCCAGGCGGTGTACAGCTCCGAAAACAACGGCCACTTCGGCCTGAACTACGAGGCGTACACCCACTTCACCTCGCCGATCCGTCGCTACCCCGACCTGCTGGTGCACCGTGCCATCCGCAGCGTGATCCGTTCCCGCCAGGAAACCCCGCACGTCAAGCGCGCGGGTGCCATGAGCATTCCCAAGGCGCGGATCTACCCGTACGACGAAAACACCCTGGAGCAACTGGGCGAACAGTGCTCGATGAGCGAGCGCCGCGCCGACGAGGCCACTCGCGACGTGGTCAACTGGCTCAAGTGCGAATACATGAAGGACCGCGTTGGCGAATCCTTCCCCGGCGTGATCACCGCGGTGACCGGCTTCGGCCTGTTCGTCGAGCTGACCGACATCTATGTCGAAGGCATGGTCCACGTCAGCGCGCTGCCGGGTGACTACTACCATTTCGATCCGGTTCACCATCGCCTGACCGGTGAGCGCACCGGTCGCAGCTTCCGCCTGGGCGACACCGTCGAAGTGCGGGTGATGCGCGTCGATCTGGAGCAGCGCAAGATCGACTTCGAAATGGCCGAGAACACCCTGAAGGCGCCAATCGGGCGCAAGCAGCGTGGCGCCGAGCCGGCCGTGACCGGGGCGAAGATCGCCGTGGGTGGCAAGTCGACGTCCGCGCCGGCTCCGGCGAAGGAAGAGCGTCCGGCTCGCCGCAGCAAGAAGGACGAAACTTCCGAGGCCTATTTCTCCTCCCATGCCGCGACGAACAACGCCGAGGTGCGCAAGAGCCGGGAAATGAAGAAAGCGCTGATGGCCGACGCCAAGCATGCCCATGGCAGCAAGCCGGCGGGCAAGTCTTCCGGCAAGTCGGAGAAACCGACCAAACACCGCAAGGGGCCGTCCAAGTCCGGTTCCTCTTCGCGTAAAACCAAAGGCAAGTCATGAGTCAGTTGGAAAAGATCTACGGTGTGCATGCCGTAGAAGCCCTGTTGCGCTTTCACCCCAAGCGGGTCAAGCAGATCTGGCTGTCCGAAGGCCGTAGCGAGCCGCGCCTGCAGGCGTTGCTGGCGCTGGCTGCGGAATACCGGGTAAGTGTCGGCCAGGCCGAGCGTCGCGAAATGGACGCCTGGGTCGACGGCGTGCACCAGGGTGTGGTCGCTGAGGTCAGCCCCAGCCAGGTCTGGGGCGAGGCGATGCTCGAAGAGCTGCTGGAGCGTACCGAGAAGGTGCCGCTGCTGCTGGTGCTCGACGGCGTCACCGACCCGCACAACCTGGGTGCCTGCCTGCGTACCGCCGATGCTGCCGGCGCGCTGGCGGTGATCGTGCCCAAGGACAAGTCGGCAACCCTGACTGCCGCCGTGCGCAAGGTCGCTTGCGGTGCTGCCGAAGTGATCCCGCTGGTGGCCGTGACCAACCTGGCGCGGACTCTGGAAAAGCTCCAGCAGCGTGGCCTGTGGGTAGTCGGCACCGCCGGCGAAGCCCAGCAGGAGCTGTATCAGCAGGACATGACCGGGCCGACCGTGCTGGTCATGGGCGCCGAAGGCAAGGGCATGCGCCGCCTGACCCGCGAGCACTGCGATTTCCTGGTGAAATTGCCGATGGCCGGTAGCGTCAGCAGCCTGAACGTCTCGGTGGCGACCGGGGTTTGCCTGTTCGAGGTCGTTCGGCAGCGTTCCGCCAACAAGTGATTCGTTGACCCCAATCGCTGGCAAGCCAGCTCCCACAGGATCGAGTGCACCGCTGACCCTGTGGGAGCTGGCTTGCCAGCGATGCTTTTGGGGCGCTGCTCAATATTTCACCAATTACCTTGCTTGTCCCACTGCGCTTCTCTACAATTGCGCGCCTTGTCCCGGGCATACGTGCCTGGTTCAGGACAAGACATACAAGTGTCATTCACTCCTTGTCTGACCGCATTGTCGGCAGACTACAACCCGTAAGGAGCATTCATGCGTCATTACGAAATCATCTTCCTGGTTCACCCGGACCAGAGCGAGCAAGTCGGCGGCATGGTTGAGCGTTACACCAAGCTGATCGAAGAAGACGGCGGCAA
>Ga0222427_100393_pt1 | contig 72128 bp, 70 predicted proteins | sample 2B20Ametagenome_FD_182890 | JGI IMG/M metagenome (GOLD analysis project Ga0222427, IMG submission 182890) | Enriched microbial communities from leaf-cutter ant dump, University of Wisconsin, Madison, United States - 2B20A (version 2) | ecosystem: Environmental > Terrestrial > Nest > Insects nest... | reverse complement strand
GAACAGGTACCGCTTCGTGCCAACCACCGCAACGCAGTTCGTTCAGCACAGAAACGAGATTATGCGGCCTTTTTTAAACCCTGTCAAATCAGCTCCGCCGCTTCGACTTCCCGCTTCCTTCCTGCTTGCCTCGCCAGCCCGCAATTTGTAAGGGTTAACCCGAACTGTATTGCCAACTGCGAAGCCTGAAATTTTAGCACGATTTTTGCAACTTGTGCAACAACGCCCTCAGGCACCGCACCCGCCGCCCCGCACTAACACCACGGCCACGCTACCTGGATAAAACCGCCATCCTGGCAGCGAAGGAGCGAGACTATAGCATAGATGACAGACGCGTGACGTCAGCTGCGACACTATTTTTTGAAACACCAAAAATAAACGGGGACGGTATTGGGCCAAGACCCCGCCTGGCCGCTTCTGTCCGGCCACCCTTATAGGCGCAACTCAGTGGTTTCCTTGATCTGCTGCAGGGCGAAGTAGGACTTCATGTCCACGACGGCGGGATGGCGCATCAGCGTATCCATGGCGAAGCTGGAAAAATGAGCCAGGTCGGCCACCTGTACCCGCAGCAGGTAGTCCATGTCGCCCGACATGGCATAGCACTCGACCACCTCGGGCCAGCGCTGCACGTCGCGGGCGAATTCGCCCATGGGCGCGTGGCTGCCGCCCACGTGCTTGTCCAGACGGATGGACACATAGGCCAGCAGGCCCAACCCCACTTTTTCGGCATCGACCAGGGCGACATAGCGCTTGATATAGCCGCGCTCTTCGAGCCGGCGCACGCGCCGCAGGCAGGGGCTGGGCGAGAGCGACACGCGGTCGGCCAGTTCCTGGTTGCTGAGGCGACCGTCACGCTGCAATTCGGCCAGGATTCTGCGATCTGTCCGATCCAGGTCTAGTTCGGCCATTTTTATTCCAACTCAAAATAAATTGAGCAATATTATTGCCCAAATTGTGCTTCATCAGGGCAGATTTGCAATCTCCTGCCGGCCTATGCTGCCTACAATCTCCGTCCTAGACTTGAATTTCCGAGTCACACGAACGACGAGACAAGGAGCGCCGCCATGAGCATCACTTTCCAGACCTGGGACAACCCCATGGGAACCGCAGGGTTCGAGTTCATCGAATACACCGCACCAGACCCGGCCGCGCTGCGCAAGGTGTTCGAAACGCTGGGCTTCAAGGCGATTGCCCGGCACCGCCACAAAGATGTGACGCTGTATCGTCAGGGCGGCGTGAATTTCCTGATCAATGCCGAGCCGGATTCGTTTGCGCAGCGCTTCGCCCGGCTGCACGGCCCGTCGATCTGCGCCATTGGCTTTCGCGTGCAAGACGCCGCCCGCGCCTACAAGCGCGCGCTGGAACTGGGCGCCTGGGGCTTCGATTCGCACAGCGGCCCCATGGAACTGAACATTCCGGCCATCAAGGGCATCGGCGATTCGCTGATCTATCTGGTGGACCGCTGGCGCGGCAAGAACGGCCATGGCGGCATCGGCGACATCAGCATCTACGACGTGGACTTCGAGCCGCTGGACGTGCAGACCGCCGCCAGCGACCTGACGCACGCCGGCGCGGGCCTGACGCTGGTGGACCATCTGACCCACAATGTGCACAAGGGCCGCATGGCGGAGTGGTCGGAATTCTATGAGCGCCTGTTCAATTTCCGCGAGATCCGCTATTTCGACATCGAAGGCAAGGTAACGGGCGTGAAGTCGAAGGCAATGACCTCGCCCTGCGGCAACATCCGCATCCCCATCAATGAAGAAGGCACTGAAGAAAAAGGCCAGATCCAGGAATACCTGGACCTGTACCGCGGCGAGGGCATCCAGCACATCGCCCTGGCCACCGAGGACATCTACGCCACGGTGGAAGCCCTGCGCCGCAGCGGGGTGAGCTTTCTGGACACGCCGGATACGTACTACGAGCTGCTGGACCGCCGCCTGCCCAACCATGGCGAAGACGTGGCGCGCCTGCAGCAAAACCGCATCCTGCTCGACGGCGCGCCCGGCGGTGGGCTGCTGCTGCAGATTTTCACCGAAAACCAGATCGGCCCGATTTTTTTCGAGATCATCCAGCGCAAGGGCAACGACGGCTTCGGCGAAGGCAACTTCAAGGCCCTGTTCGAATCCATCGAACTGGACCAGATGCGGCGCGGCGTGGTCAAGGCCGTGGACTGACCCCGGCGCGGTGCGTCAGCGCGCCAGGCGGTCGCGGAACTGTTTGCGGAACTTGGCGACCTTGGGCGCGATGACGAACTGGCAATAGCCCTGTTCGGGATGCTGGGCGAAGTAGTTGCGGTGGTAGTCTTCGGCCGGCCAGAAAGTGGCCGGCTCGCGCAGCTGCGTGACCAGGGGCGCATCGTAGATGCGCTGCGCTTCGACCTCGGCCATGACGGCCTGGGCCTGCTGGCGCTGCGCGTCGTTTTGCCAGAATATGGTGGATTCGTACTGCGGGCCGACATCGTTGCCCTGGCGGCCCGGCGTGGTGGGGTCGTGGGTGGCGAAGAACACCCGCAGCAGGTCGCTGTACGAAAGCTCGGCCGGGTCGAATTCGACGCGGGCGACTTCAACATGGCCGGTCTGCTTGCCGCACACCTGCTCGTAGGTGGGATGGTCGACATGGCCGCCGCTGTAGCCCGGCTGGACGCTGACGACCCCGCGCAAATCGGCCAGCACGGCCTCGACGCACCAGAAGCAGCCGCCGCCCAGCACGGCAATCTGGTTGGCACCCGTAGAAGATTGTTCCGGCATCTGTGTTCCTTATTCAAGGGCGGCCCTGTGCCGGGCCGCCGGCATGGCTATTCGGATTTGGCGGGCGGCAGCGATAGGATCCATTGCGCCAGCTGCCGCGCCTCGTCTTCGCTGACCTGGGATTGCGCCGGCATGGGCACCGCGCCCCAGGCGCCGCGGCCCCCAGAACGGATCTTGCCCGCCAGGTACTGGACCATGGCGTCGCCCTGGCCCGCGTAGCGCTCGGCCACGCTGCGCAGCGGCGGGCCGACCCGCTTGCTGTCGACCTGGTGACAGGCCATGCAGGCCTTGCGCTGCGCCAGGGCCGCGCCGTCGACCTGCTCCTGGGCGCCAGCCTGCGCCGGCAAGGCGGCCCACAGGCCGCAAGCGGCCAGCGCCGCCAGACTACGCTTCAAATGCATCAGTAACTGCCCCACGGCTGGCGGTGCCGGCCAGCTTGCCGAATTTGGCGAGCACGCCGCGCGTGTACCGCGGCCGGGGCTGGACCCAGGCTTTACGGCGCGCCGCCATTTCATCGTCAGAAATATTGAGCTGCAACAATAATTGGTGAGCGTCGATGGTAACCGAATCGCCTTCGCGGATCAGGGCGATGGGGCCGCCCACATAGGCCTCGGGTGCGACATGGCCCACCACCATGCCCCAGGTGCCGCCCGAGAAGCGCCCGTCGGTGATGAGGCCGACGCTTTCACCCAGCCCCTGCCCCACCAGCGCCGAAGTGGGCGCCAGCATTTCGCGCATGCCGGGCCCGCCCTGGGGGCCTTCGTAGCGGATGACCACCACATCGCCGGCCTGGATGCGCTGTTCCATGATGGCGGCCATGGCGTCGTCTTCGGAATCGAACACGCGCGCCGGCCCCGTGATGACGGGATTCTTCAGGCCGGTGATCTTGGCCACGCACCCTTCGGGCGACAGGTTGCCCTTGAGGATGGCCAGGTGGCCCTGCGGGTACAGGGCGCGGTCAATGGGCAGGATGATGTCCTGCCCGGCGGGTGGCGCGGCGGGCACGCCGGCCAGTGTCTCGGCGATGGTCTTGCCGGTGATGGTCATGCAGTGGCCGTGCAGCAGGCCGGCATCGAGCAGCAGCTTCATGACTTGCGGAATGCCGCCGGCCCGGTGCAGGTCGGTGGCCACGTAGCGGCCGGACGGCTTCAGGTCGCAGATGACCGGCACGCGGCGGCGGATGCGTTCGAAGTCGTCGATGGTCCATTCGACTTCGGCGGCATGGGCAATCGCCAGGAAATGCAGCACCGCATTGGTGGAGCCGCCCGTGGCCATGATGACCGACACGGCGTTCTCGATGGATTCGCGCGTGATGATGTCGCGCGGGCGCACGCCGCGCCGCACGGCATCGACCAGCACGCGGGCGGACTCGGCGGCCGAGGCGATTTTTTCGTCGTCTTCGTTGGCCATGGTGCTGGAGTACGGCAGGCTCATGCCCATGGCCTCGAAGGCGGAGCTCATGGTGTTGGCGGTATACATGCCGCCGCACGAGCCCGAGCCGGGAATGGCGCATTTTTCGATCTGCCGGAAGTCTTCCTGGGGCATGCGGCCCATGGTGAACTCGCCGACGGCCTCGAACACGGACACGATGGTGAGGTCCCGCCCCTGGTAACGGCCCGGCTTGATGGTGCCGCCATAAACATAGATGCCCGGCACATTCATGCGGGCCAGGGCGATCATGCCGCCGGGCATGTTCTTGTCGCAGCCGCCGATGACCACCACGCCGTCCATCCACTGGCCCTGCACGGCGGTCTCGATACAGTCGGCGATGACTTCGCGCGACACCAGCGAGTATTTCATGCCCTCGGTGCCCATGGACATGCCGTCGGAAATGGTGGGCGTGCCGAACACCTGCGGATTGGCGCGGGCCGCGCGCACGGCGTCGATGGCCGCGTCGGCCAGGCGCTGCAGGCCGCTGTTGCAGGGTGTGATGGTGGAATGGCCGTTGGCCACGCCGATCATGGGGTTGTCGAAATCGGCTTCCTGGTAGCCCAGCGCGTAATACATGGCCCGGTTGGGCGCGCGGGCAACGCCGTGCGTGATGTGGCGTGAACGTTCGTTGTTCGGCATGGTCTGTCTCCGGAGTGTTGCGCGGCCTGCGCGGCGGCCGGCCGCCCGTCGCTGCGTGGCGACACGTTCGCCGGTTATTATCGACCCAATCTTTTTATGCGTGGCGGAATATGCTGCATTATCCCGAATTCGATCCCATCGCCCTGCGCATCGGCCCCCTGGCCATCCACTGGTACGGGCTGATGTATCTGGTGGGTTTTGCGCTGGTCTACGCCCTGGGCCGCCTGCGCCTGGCGCGCGGCCATACGCCGGCGCTGCAACCGCGCGACCTGGAGGACCTGATTTTCTACAGCGTGCTGGGCGTGGTGCTGGGCGGGCGGCTGGGTTATGTGCTGTTCTACAAACCGGGCTATTACCTGGCGCACCCCCTGGAAATCCTGTACCTGTGGGAAGGCGGCATGTCGTTCCATGGCGGCCTGATCGGGGTGATCCTGGTGATGCTGCTGTTCGCGCGCAAGAAGGGGCTGTCTTTCTTCACCGTCAGCGACTTCATCGCGCCCTTGATTCCGCTGGGCCTGGGCGCCGGCCGGCTGGGCAATTTCATCAATGGCGAATTGTGGGGCCGCCCCACCGACGTGCCATGGGCGATGGTGTTTCCGCAGTCGAGCGACGGGGTGCCGCGCCATCCGTCGCAGCTGTACGAACTGGGACTGGAAGGCATTGTGCTGTTTGCCCTGCTGTGGTGGTTTTCGGCACGGCCGCGCCCCACGGGGCAAGTAAGCGCCCTGTTCCTGATCGGCTACGGCACGTTCCGCTTCCTGGTGGAGTTCACCCGCGAGCCGGACAACTTCCTGGGCCTGCTGGCGGGCGGCATGAGCATGGGACAGTGGCTATCCCTGCCCATGGTGGCACTGGGAATCGTCCTGTACGTATTCAGTGCAAGGCGACCGTCCCGTTGACGGCAATACTGACGGTGACCTTGCCGGCTTCGAGCGGCACGTCGGCTGCTTCGGCTCTGCTGCTCTTGGCCATCATTTGCATGCCCATGGGGCGCGGTACCGGCGTGGGCGAGCCGCCGCCGCTGAGTTCCAGGTTGCGCACGCGGTAGCCGCTGAAGCCGAACGCGGTGGCCGCCGCCAGGGCGCGGTCGCGGAAGGCCTGGGCGGCCTGGCTGAGCAGCTTGCGTTCTTCGGCTTCGCGGGCTTCGCGCGACAGCAGGAAGCTGATCTGGGCGATGGCGGTCTTGTCGGCCAGCTTGGACGCCAGCGCCGATGCGGCGGCGAAGTCTTTGGATTCGAGAGTGATCTCGCCCCGTCCGCGCCAGTTCTGGATTTTGCCTTTTTCGTTGGTGTTGGGCCAGACGTTGTAGCCGCCGGTGCGCACTTCCACGCCCTTGACGCCCTCGGTCCGCTTGACGGCCTCGTCGAGCGCCGCCGTGAGCGCCTTGCCGGCCGCGGCCTGCGAGGCGGCCTCGAGCTCGGCGGCCAGCGTGATGCGCACCGTGTCTTGCTGCACATCGGACGAGGCGGACGCCTGCAGCGTCAACTGGGGCGCGTGCGCGCCGGCCTCTTCGGACTGCGGTTCTTGTTGCGGATGCTGCTGCGCCAGCGCCGGCTGCGCCGCCGCCAGGGCCAATGCGGCGCAGCAGGCAGCCGCGATCCGGTTCAATGAAAGCACGGGATGGGAGTGCATCATGGCAAGCCTGTAGGGGGATGGGAAGGAGGGAAAGACATCCGGCGCGGACCTGCACGAAGCAGGCCCGCCGGAAGAGATGCCCCACCTGTGCCGTCTAGGCCGGCATCTCGAACCGTGAGGTTCAAGGTGGTCGCGTTCCGTTGAGCGTCGGGTTCATCTGCGATGAGACAAGCGCTCCAGCTCACCATTCGCGCAACCAATATGCCATAAGACATAGGTTCAGAGAATGTATGGCCAAGTCACGAACACGGCAGGGACAAACTGAAAACCATCGCGTGATGCCGACACGCCGGGGGCTTGCGCCCTACAACAATTTTTCTTGCCCGGACAAGGCGTCATCGAGCAGGGAGTTCATGTCTTCGATTCTACGCTTGAAGTCGCCGACCGCCAAACCGCCCAGCGGACCATCGGGCGCTTTCATGGCCAGCAGTTCGCTGGCCACTTGCAGCGCTGCCATGACGGCGATGCGCTCGTTGCTAGAAACCTTGCCCGAGCCCTGGATGCGCAGCATGAGCTGGTCGACGTGGCGCACGGCGGCCATCAGGGCGGGCTTTTCTTCGGTGGAGCAGGCGAGCGAGTAGTCGCGCCCCAGAATGGTGACATCGACGCGTTCCATCAGGGTTGATCTCCGGTGGGTGCGCCGGGCAGGCGGGCCAGCACGGTATCGATGCGCTCGCGCGCGGCGGTCGCGGCAACGCGCAGGCGCTGCAAGTCGGTATCGCGGGCGCTGAGGCTGCCCTGCAGTTCGGCTTCGCGGGCGCTGGCACGGCTTTCGAGCGCCTGGCGGTCGGCGGTTGCGCGGGCGAGCTGCTCGCGCAGGTCGGATTCGGTTTGGCGGGCCTCGGCGAGCATGCCGGTTACGGCGCCGTCGTGCTCTTGCAGCTTGGCCTGCAGGGCCTGGATTTCAGCCTGGTGTTCGGCGCAGCGCTGTTCGAGCGCGCGCTGGCCGGATTCGCTTTGGCTCAGGCGGACACGCAACGCGTCGCGCTCGGCATGGAGTTGCCGGGTGCGTTGCACCAGTTGCCCGATACGGGCGGCGAGTTGGTCGAGGTCTTGCAGCATGGGCGCTATCGTAAACCATCCGCGCGCTGGCCGGGCGGCCGCACGCAACGTGAGAAACACGGCAATATTCGGTAGGACTTGGCCGAACGCACGGAACAGCCAATCAGAAGAATAAATCGTCCGGCGCGCTTGCGGCGGCTTTCGCCCATCTTTCTATTTACTTTCACTTTGCTTTCATTTCGGGCCGGTTCGAGCCCGGGGTTACAACTTGGACGCCCGTTCTAGGGAAAACCCCATCTGCGCGGCCGATGGCGCGGGTTTGCAGGCCCATGCCCCTTCGCTACCATGCGCGCTGCCCAAAAGGCGCCTCCTCGCTTCCACAAGAACAAGCGGCATATCCAAGTGCCTTTTTTGTGCCCGCCCGCAATGGGCTGAGCTTCAACTCACATGCTGTAAATAGGAGTAGACCATGCAGCTACGCAATCGGCAGGATTTCTGGTCGGGGGTGATGTTCATCGCCCTGGGCCTGGGATTCTCCTGGAAAGCGGCGAGCTACCAAATGGGTACCGCCGCCCGGATGGGACCGGGATATTTCCCTTTCGCGCTGGGACTGGTCCTGGCCATATTGGGCGCCATCGTGCTGCTCGGTTCGCTGTCAAAGAACGCGACCGAGACCCACGTAGAGAAATTCGATTGGCGCATCACCTTCCTGGTGATCGGTTCGGTCGTTCTGTATGGCCTGATCCTGAAGCTGCTGGGCATCTATATCTCGGTCTTCGTGCTGGTGGTGGCAAGCAGCCTGGCCAGCCACGAGTTCAACCTCAAAGTCGCCGCCGCCAACGGGGTGTTCCTGGTGGTGTTCTCGTACCTGGCGTTCGTTAAGGGGCTGGGGCTGATTTTCCCGCTGTGGCCGTCGTTTCTGGGCTTGAACTGAGGAGTTAACGGCCATGGAATTGTTTGATCACCTGATGCTGGGTTTCTCGGTGGCGTTCACGCCCGAAAACCTGCTGTACGCCCTGCTGGGCTGCGTTCTGGGCACGCTGATCGGCGTGCTGCCGGGGATCGGCCCGGTTCCCACCATCGCGATGCTGCTGCCGATCACGTACGTGCTGCCGCCGGTGGCCGGCCTGATCATGCTGGCGGGCATTTATTACGGCGCGCAGTACGGCGGGTCTACCACCGCCATCCTGGTGGCGCTGCCGGGCGAGACCTCAGCCGTGGTGACCGTGCTGGACGGGCACCAGATGGCGCGTAACGGACGGGCCGGCGCCGCGCTGGCCATCGCCGCGCTGGGCTCGTTTTTCGCCGGTTGCGTGGCCACGCTGCTGCTGGCCGGATTTGCGCCCCCGCTGGCCGAAGTGGCGTTCAAGTTCGGCCCGGCCGAGTACTTCTCGCTGATGACCCTGGGCCTGGTGGGCGCCGTGGTGCTGGCCTCGGGTTCGCTGCCCAAGGCGATCGCCATGATCATTCTGGGCCTGCTGCTGGGCATGGTGGGTACCGACGTCAACTCGGGCGTGGCTCGCTACGACTTCGGCATCCCCGAACTGCAGGACGGTATCGACTTCGCCATCGTGGCCATGGGCGTGTTCGGCTTCGCCGAAATCATGACCAACCTGGAGCAGAAAGAGAACCGCGTCGACATCACCGACAAGATCGGCTCGCTGTACCCCAACAAGCAGGAATTCCGCGAAGCGGCCCCGGCCGCGGTGCGCGGCACGATTCTGGGCTCGATGCTGGGCATTCTGCCCGGCGGCGGCGCGGTGCTGTCGTCGTTTGCGTCGTACACGCTGGAAAAGAAGATCTCGAAAAACCCCGAGCGCTTCGGCAAGGGCCACCCGGCCGGCCTGGGCGGCCCGGAGTCGGCCAATAACGCAGCCGCGCAGACTTCGTTCATTCCACTGCTGACCCTGGGCATCCCCGGCAACGCCGTGATGGCGCTGATGGTCGGCGCCATGACCATCCACAACATCCAGCCCGGCCCGCAGGTCATGACCAGCCACCCGGACCTGTTCTGGGGCCTGATCGCCTCGATGTGGATCGGCAACCTGATGCTGGTGGTGCTGAACCTGCCGCTGATCGGCCTGTGGGTCAAGCTGCTGAAGGTGCCCTACCGCATCCTGTTCCCGGCCATTCTGGTGTTCTGCACGATCGGCGTGTATTCGCTGAACTACAACACCTTCGATATCTTCACCACCGCCATCTTCGGCGTGGTGGGGTACGTGTGGTCGAAGCTGAAGTGCGAAGGCGCCCCGCTGCTGCTGGGCCTGGTGCTGGGCCCCATGATGGAAGAAAACTTCCGGCGCGCCCTGCTGCTGTCGCGCGGCGACTTCTTCACCTTCGTCGACCGTCCCCTGTCGGCCTCGCTGCTGGCCGTGGCGGTGGGCCTGGTGGTGCTGGTGGCCCTGCCGTCGATCCGCAAGAAGCGCGAAGAGACCTTCGTGGAAGAAGACTGACGCGCGGCGCCGGTGCCGGGCGCCCTGCGGGAGCCTGGCGCCTGCCCGCGAAACGCCTTCGCGCAAAGTGCCCGACGCCCGCCAGGGTGTCGGGCACTTTGCTTTTTCCGGGCACGGTTTTCACCGCGGCGCGGGGCGATTGCGGTAACGTTCAGGTTTCACCACTGCTCAACCCGGAGACTCTGCATGGCATCCATCGGTTCCAGAGACTACGACAAGGTCGTGTCCCAGAAAGTCGCTTTCCTTGGCCTGGGCGTCATGGGCCTGCCCATGGCGGGTCACCTGGCGCGGGCCGGCCACGAGGTCACTGTCTACAACCGCACCGCAGCCAAGGCGCAGGCCTGGGCCGCGGAATTCGGCGGGAAAAGCGCCGCCACCCCGCGCGAGGCCGCGGCGGGCGCGCAAATCGTGTTTGCCTGCGTGGGCAACGATGACGATCTGCGCAGTGTCGTGCTGGGCGAAGACGGCGCGTTCGCCGGCATGGCATCCGGCGCGATCTTCGTCGACCACACCACGGCATCGGCCGATGTGGCGCGCGAACTGTACGCCCTGGCCCGCGAGCAGGGCCTGCAATTCGTCGACGCGCCGGTCTCCGGCGGCCAGGCCGGCGCGGTCAATGGCGTGCTAACGGTCATGTGCGGCGGCGAACCGCAGGTTTTCGAGGCCATCAAGCCGGTAGCCCAGGCCTATGGCCGCGCCGTGACTCGCGTGGGCGCGCCCGGCGCCGGCCAACTGGCCAAGATGGTCAACCAGATCTGCATCGCCGGCATCGTGCAGGGGCTGTCCGAGGCCATTGCCTTCGGGCAGGCGGCCGAGCTGGACATGAAGCTGGTGCTGGACGTGATCAGCAAGGGGGCCGCCCAGAGCTGGCAGATGGAGAACCGCGGCAGCACCATGGTGGACGACAAGTTCGACTTCGGCTTCGCCGTGGACTGGATGCGCAAGGACCTGGGCCTGGTACTGGCCGAGGCCCGTAACAACGGGGCCCGGCTGCCGCTGACGGCGCTGGTGGACCAGTTCTATGGCGACGTGCAGAAAATGGGCGGCGGGCGCTGGGATACGTCCAGCCTGATCGCCCGCCTGCGCGACTGAGCCACCGGCCGGCGCGGGCCGGCTCCCATGCGGCCACCGGCCGCCAGGCGGCTTTCAGGCCGCCAATTGCCGCGGCTCGCCGGCCAGCAGCGCGTCGATGCACTGCCTGGCCAGGGCCAGCCCCTCTTGGGCGGCCAGTTCGCCCAGCGCCATGCCTTCGGCCGCAATGAAAACCGGATCGACCGGCCCCACGAAGCCCAGTATCTGCGTCAGGTAAGGCGTCAGGGTGTCGGCCGGCGTGCCTTCGGCTTTGCCTCCGCGGGCGCTGAGCACCAGCACCTGTTTATCCTTGATCGAGCCGCCGGGCTCGGCCTGGCGCAGGCGCAGGCTGGGGTGGTCGGCCAATTGCTCCGAATTGGAGCGTTCGCCAAGAATGGAAGACAGGATAACGAGGGTTTTCATAGAGAGTCTCCGGTTTCGCCAGATGGGCGCGATGGACATGCCTTGCTTGTAATCAAGCCAATTAGAACCATAAACCTGGTTATGATGAACCACTCGTTCCACAGACAGAACGATGTCCGGAGCCCCTGCGATGCAAGACCTGAATGACCTGTACTACTTTTCCCAGATCGTGGAGCACGGCGGCTTCAGCGCCGCGTCGCGGGCGCTCGACATCCCCAAGTCGCGCCTGTCGCGCCGGATTTCGCAGCTGGAAGAAACCCTGGGCGTGCGGCTGCTGCAGCGTACCACCCGCCGACTGCGGCTGACCCTGGCGGGCGAGCGCTACCTGCACTACTGCCGCGAAATGACCGCTTCGGCGCGGGCCGCCCAGGACGCCATGCGCCAATTGCAGGAACAGCCCGGCGGGCCGGTAGTGGTGAGCTGCCCCATTGCCATTGCGCAGCAGATGCTGGCGCCGCTGCTGCCCGAGTTCCTGGACGCCTGGCCATCCATCTCGGTGCAGGTGCTGGCGACCAATCGCCGGGTAGATCTGATACGCGAAGGGGTGGACCTGGCGCTGCGGGTGCGTACCCGGCTGGATACGGATGCCGAGCTGGTGGTCAGGCACCTGGGCATGGCCAGCAGCAGCATCGTGGCCAGCCCGGCGTACCTGCAGCGCCACGGCACGCCCCAGGCCCCGCAAGACCTGGCGGCGCACACAACGCTCAGCTTCAGCGACCCGCAGTCGGAAGTGCGCTGGCCGCTGCGCAACCGGCAGGATGAAGAGCTGCAGGTGGCGCTGCGCCCGCAGCTGTGCTGCAACGATTTCATCGTGCTGACCGAGGCGGCAGTGCGCGGCCGCGGCATCGCCCTGCTGCCCACCGTGGCCACCTATGAAGAAGTGCGGCGCGGCCAGCTGGTGCAGATATTGCCCGACTGGCTGTCGCCGACCGGCATCGTGCACTGCATTTATCCGTCGCGGCGCGGCATGGCGCCGGCGGTGCGGGCCTTGCTGGACTTCATTTCGGACCGGCTGCCCAGCATGTATGCCCGTATGGAGCACGCCGCCGCACGGGTTCAGACCTGATCGGCGGGCGCGCCGGACGCGGCTGCGCCCGAATCGGCCAGCGGCACCCACAGCACGGCCGCCAGGCCCACGCCACCCTGCTCATTGGGCTCGCCGTCGCGCAGTTCGATATCGCCGTCGTTGCGGCGGGCGTAGGCGCGCGCGATGGACAGCCCTAGACCCGAACCCGGCGACTCCGCAGTCCGGCCCGGCCCCAGGCGGTCGAAACGGGCGAATGCGCGGGCGCGCGCCGCGGCGTCGATGCCTGGGCCATTATCGGAAACGGCGACCTCGGCCCGGTCGCCGCGCCGCGCGACGGATACTGTGATGCGCGCGCCGACGGGCGCATAGTGGATGGCGTTGTGCACCAGGTTGGACAGGGCCTCGTGCAACTCGACATCGCTGCCCACCACCGGCACCGCGGGATGGCCCGCCGCCGCGCCGCCCTGGCAGGCGGCCGCCCAGCCCAGGTCTTGCTGCTTTTCGTGCGACAGCGGCAGGTACTGCAGCACCACGCTGCGCGCGGCCTCGTTCAGGTCCAGCAACTGGCGGGGGGGCGGATCGGCCTGGCTGGCATGCGCCAGCGACAGCAGTTGTTCGGTCAGACGGCGCGTACGGCCCAGCTGGTCGACAATGGCGCGCAAGCCTTCCTGAGCCCGCTTCGGGTCGGGCTCGCGCAAGGCGTACTGGGCCTGGGTCAGCATGATGGCCAGCGGCGTGCGCAACTGATGCGAAGCGTCGGCCAGGAACTGGGACTGCTCGTCGAGCATGCGCCGGTGCCGCGCCACATGGTAATTGACAGCCTCGACCAGCGGGATGACTTCGCCAGGCACGCGCGTGGCGTCCAGCGGCGTGAGGTCGTCGGGCCGGCGCGCGCGGATATCGTTGCGCAGCCGCGCCAGCGGCCGCAGCGACCAGGCCACGCCCCACCACACCAGGATGGCTACCAGCGCCAGCATGCGGGCGTCGCGCAGCAGTTCCTGGCGGCGGGCGGCGGTTTCGGCCTGCAGGCGCCGCCCGATGCTTTCGGCCACCAGCACCAGCACCTGGCGATGCTGGCCGCGGTAGTGCAGATCGCGCAGCAGCGCCACCACCCGCACGGGATCATTGCGGTAGACACTGTTGAAAAACACCGGGTCGCCGCGCGCCGTGGGCCACGCGGGCGGGCGCGGCAGTTCGGGCATGCCGGCCACCGTGCGGCCGGCCGGCGGCACCTGGGCGGCGCCCTCGGGCAGCGGCGGATCGATTTCTTCGATGCGGAAGTACTTGCGCAGGCCGGCCTTGGATTCGAGGATGACCTGGGCATAGACCGGCGTGGCCACGACCAGGCTGCCGTCGGGCGCGAATTCGATGCTGCTTTCCAGCACCCGGGCCGGTTCGAGCAGCGCGCTGTCGTAGGCTTCGTTGGTAATGGCGGCCAGAGTGCGGTAGTCGTTCCAGCTGTCGATGACCAGCAGAAGAATGACGCCGGGCAGCAGCAGCGTGATCAGCAGGGTACGGATGCCGACCAGCGGAAAGCGGAAGCGCTCAGGTTCCGGCGGGTTCACTGGCGCTGCTTTCCAGCATGTAGCCCAGGCCGCGCACCGTGACGATGCGCACGTCGCTGCCGGCCAGTTTCTTGCGCAGGCGGTGCAGCACGACTTCGATGGCGTCGGGGCTGGCCTCGCTGTCCTGGGTGAAGACCTTGTCGAATAACTGGCCCTTGTCGACGGGGTAGCCGCTGCGCGTCAGCAGGGCGACCAGGGCGGCATGTTCGCGCGGGGTCAGGAACAGCAGGTTGCCGTCGAGCGTGAAGGCGCGGCTTTCGCCGTCGTAGGCCAGCGACCCGCACTGCAGACGCGGAAACTGCCGCCCCCGGCTGCGCCGCACCAGCGCGGCCACCCGGGCTTCGAGTTCTTCGAGCGCGAAGGGCTTGGTAAGGAAATCGTCGGCGCCCAGGTTCAGGCCGCGCACACGGTCTTGCAGGGCTCCCTGGGCAGTAAGCAGCAGCACAGGCGTGCGGTCGTCGCGGCCGCGCATGTCGCGCAGCACCACCAACCCGTGCTTATCGGGCAGTCGCAGGTCCATGACGATGGCGTCGTAGTCGTTGGCGGCCATCAGGGTTTCGGCGCTGCGGGCGTCCGGCGCGTGGTCGGGCGTGAAACCGCTTTGCGCCAGCGCCCGGACCAGCCACGACGCCATTTCGAGCTCGTCTTCAACCAGCAATATGCGCATGGCCGTCGGGTTCGGCGGGCAGGCCGTCGGCCGCGCGGCCCTGGCCATGGACCCGCTGGCGCAGATACCGGGTTTCGTGCTGGCGCCGGAACAGGATGCCGGAAAGCTCGTTCAGCGCCAGGGTGTAGACCTCGCGCTTGAACTCGATGACCGCATCCAGCGGCACCCAGTATTGGCTCCAGCGCCAGGCGTCGAACTCCGGATGCTGCGTGGCGCGCAGGCATACGTCGCAGTCGCGGCCGACCAGGCGCAACAGGAACCAGATCTGTTTCTGGCCTTTATAGTGGCCGCGCCATTCGCGCCGGACGAAGTGGTCAGGTACGTTATAGCGCAGCCAGTCGCGTGTGCGCCCCAAAATGCGGACATGTTCGGGCTTCAGGCCCACTTCTTCGTGGAGCTCGCGATACATGGCCTGCACCGGGCTTTCGCCGTACTTGATGCCGCCCTGCGGGAACTGCCAGGCGTGTTCCCGGATACGCTTGCCCCAAAAGACCTCGTTTTTACCGTTGACGAGAATAATGCCGACATTGGGACGGTAGCCTTCACGATCGAGCATGGGCCACCCCCACCGAATTCAATACAATTACGGTCGATTATACGTATCTGTAGCCACCTTTAAATATGCGCGCATCCACCTACCACCTGAACACCCTGAAAGAGGCCCCCGCCGAGGCCGAAGTCGCCAGCCACCGGCTGATGACCCGCGCCGGCATGATCCGCAAGCTGGCCGGCGGCATCTATACCTATATGCCGCTGGGCCTGAAAGTGATCCGCAAGATCGAAGCCATTGTGCGCGCCGAGATGAACGCCGCCGGCGCCATCGAATTGCTGATGCCAGTGGTGCAGCCGGCCGAGCTCTGGCAGGAATCGGGCCGCTGGGAGCAATACGGGGCCGAACTGCTGCGCATCAAAGACCGCCACCAGCGCGATTTCGTGCTGCAGCCGACCTCGGAAGAAGTCATTACCGACATCGCCCGCAACGAAATCCACAGCTACCGGCAACTGCCGCTGAATTTCTATCACATTCAGACCAAGTTCCGCGACGAGCGCCGGCCGCGCTTCGGGCTGATGCGGGGCCGCGAATTCACCATGAAAGACGCCTATTCGTTCGACCGCGACGAGGACAGCGCCCAGCAGAGCTACGACAAGATGTATGACGCCTATATGCGCATCTTCGGCAGGCTGGGACTGCAGTTCCGCGCCGTGGCGGCCGACACCGGCTCGATCGGCGGCACGCGCAGCCACGAATTCCAGGTCATTGCCGATACCGGCGAAGACCTGCTGGTCTACAACCCCGACACCCAGTACGCCGCCAATATCGAGCTGGCCGAGGCGCCGGCGCTGCTGGCCGAACGCGCCGAAGCCTCGCAGCCGCTGGAAGCCGTGCCCACTCCCGGCGCGGCCAAGTGCGCCGATGTGGCCAAACTGCTGGGCCTGCCGCTGGAACGCACCCTGAAGTCCATCGTGCTGGCCACCGAGCCCGAACCGGGCAAGGTGCAGGTGTGGCTGCTGCTGCTGCGCGGCGACCACGAACTGAACGAGGTCAAGGCGGGCAAGCTGCCCGGCCTTGCCGGCTTCCGCTTTGCCACCGAAGACGAGATCGTGGCCCATTTCGGCTGCAAGCCGGGCTACCTGGGCCCCATCGGCACCGCCCTGCCGGTGCGCGTGGTGGCCGACCGCACGGTGGCCAACATGGCCGACTTCGTCTGCGGCGCCAACCGCGAAGACTTCCACTATCAGGGCGCCAACTGGGGACGCGACCTGCCCGAGCCCGAGCTAGTGGCCGACCTGCGCAACGTGGTCGAGGGCGACCCCGCCCCCGACGGCAGCGGCCGGCTGGCGATCCAGCGCGGCATCGAAGTAGGCCACGTCTTCTTCCTGGGCACCAAGTATTCCGAAGCCCTGAAGGCCACCTTCCTGGACGAAACCGGCAAGCCCGCCCTGCTGCAGATGGGCTGCTACGGCATCGGCATCACCCGCATTGCCGGCGCGGCCATCGAACAGAACCACGATGCCCGAGGCATCATCTGGCCGCGCGCCATCGCGCCCTTCGAAGTGGTGATTTGCCCGGTTGGTTGGGGCAAAAATGAAACTGTACGTAACGAAACTGTAAAATTATATGACCAGCTGCGCGCCCACGGCGTGGATGTCATTCTGGACGACCGTGACGCCCGGCCGGGCGTCATGTTCGCTGAATGGGAACTGATAGGGGTGCCGCTGCGCGTAACAGTTGGAGAACGCGGCCTTAACGACGGTGTGGTGGAATTGCAGGCCCGTCGCGAAAGCGAGGCTGCGAAGATCCCCGCCGGGTCGGCCCTGGAACAGGTGCTGGCCAAGCTGGAAACGCTGTAGACTGCCCGGCCATGCGCCCGGCAACCGAGAGGCTGCCATACCCATTGTGATCGAACCGAAGTCCGCCGAATCCGTCCTGAATGTCCGTGTCTACTATGAAGACACGGACGCGGGCGGCGTGGTGTTTTACGCCAACTACCTGAAATTCCTGGAGCGCGCCCGCACCGAGTGGCTGCGCGACCTGGGAGTCGAGCAATCGGCCCTGGCCGAGCGCGAAGGGCGGCTGTTTGTCGTTCATTCGCTGGACATGTCTTACCGCAAGCCGGCGCGGCTGGACGACTGCCTGACCATACGCAGCCGAGTTACACGAGTGGGCCGCGCTTCGATACACTTCGCGCAGCGCGCCGAACGCGACGGGGAACTGCTCGCGCAAGGCAATATCCAAGTCTGCTGTGTCGATGCCGTGCACCTGCGGCCGGCGGCCCTGCCCGCCGTCGTCCGTACCAAACTGGAATCCCTTCAGGAATAACCCATGCAAGTCACCAACGACATGTCGTTGCTTTCGCTGATCGCGCACGCCAGCGTCCCCGTCCAGCTCATCATGCTGTTGTTGCTGGGCATATCCATCTTGTCCTGGACATACATCTTCGCCAAGCGCCTGGCCATCAAGCGCGCCCACGCGCAGACGCGCCGCTTCGAAGACGATTTCTGGTCGGGCGGCGACCTGTCCATGCTGCAACAGGCGGTGGCCAGCCGCCGCGACGAACAGGGCGCCCTGGCGCGCATCTTCGACGCCGGCATGACCGAATTCCTGAAGGCGCGCCGCACCAATGCCAACGGCGACATCAATACCCTGCTCGACGGCCCGCGCCGCGCCATGCGCGCGGCCTACCAGCGCGAAATGGACTCGCTCGAAGCGCACCTGAACTTCCTGGCCTCGGCCGGTTCGGTCAGCCCCTACATCGGCCTGCTGGGCACCGTGTGGGGCATCATGCACGCGTTCATCGGCCTGTCGAACATGCAGCAGGCCACGCTGGCCTCGGTGGCGCCCGGTATCGCCGAAGCCCTGATCGCCACCGCCATCGGCCTGTTCGCCGCGATCCCCGCCGTGGTGGCCTACAACCGCTACACCCACGACATCGACCGCCTGTCGATCCGGTTCGACAGCTTTGTCGATGAATTCCTGAACATCCTCCAACGCCAGGTCCGCTGATGCCTTCTGTCCGGTCGCACGGCCGCGCGGGCCGACGCATGAAGGCCGACATCAACGTCGTGCCTTATATCGACGTGATGCTGGTGCTGCTGGTGATCTTCATGGTTACCGCACCGCTGATCACGCCCGGCCTGATCAACCTGCCCTCGGTGGGCCAGGCCTCTGAAGTGCCGGCCACGCCGCTGGAAGTGCAGATTTCCGAAGACGGCCAGGTGGCCCTGCGCATGCGCGAAGCCGGCGCCACGCCGCAGGACATCGTCCGCGACCAGCTGGTCGACCAGGTGCGCCAGCGCATTACAGCCGAAACGCCGGTAGTGATCGCGGCCGACGGCAAAGTCCCGTACGAAACCGTGGTGAAGGTCATGGATGAACTGCGCAGCAATGGCGTGACCCGCCTGGGCCTGCTGGTCGACCAGGGCCAGAACCAGGGCCAGGGCGCGCCCTCGCAGGAACCGAAGAAGCGCTGATGCGCCGCCGCCTGCCGCTACTGCAACGCCTATGACCCCGCCCCTTTTCCGACACGACGGCGCCAAACCGCCCCCCCCTGCCGCGCAAGACAATCGCAAGGCGTTGGGGCTGGCCATCCTGGTGCACATCCTGCTGCTGATCGCCCTGGTGTTCGGCGTCAATTGGCGCTCGGAGAACCCCGGCCCGGTGCAAGTGGAATTGTGGGCCGAGGGCGATACGCCCGATTCCCCGCCGCCCCAGGAGCAGCCGGACGAACCCAAGCCCGAGCCGCCACAGCCCGAACCGCAGCCCGAGCCGACGCCCCAGCCTGCCCCGCAGCCACAGCCCGAACCCAAACCCGAGCCGCCGCCCGCGCCGCCGCCTGTCGAGACGCCGCAGCTTCCGCAGCCCGATCCGGAAATCGCGCTGGAAGAGGCGCGCAAGAAGCGCGAACAAGAAGAAAAAGCCCGTCAGGAAGCCGAGGCTGCCAAGGAAAAAGCGCGCCTCGAAGAAGAGCGCAAGCAGGCCGAACTGAAAGAACAGCAGCGCCTGGAACAAGAACGTAAGGCGGCCGAAAAAGCCGCGGCTGAAAAAGCGGCTGCCGAGAAGAAAGCGGCTGCCGAAAAAGCCGCTGCCGAGAAAAAGGCTGCCGCAGAGAAGGCCGCCGCAGAGAAAGCGGCGGCCGAGAAGGCGGCCGCAGAAAAGGCAGCGGCTGAAAAGGCGGCGGCTGAAAAAGCCGCAGCCGAAAAAAAAGCCGCGGCGGAGAAAAAGGCCAAGGAAGAGGCCGCCAAGAAGGCAGCGGCCGAAAAAGCGGCGGCAGCCAAAAAAGCCGCCGCCGACAAGGCCCTGCGCGAAGCCTTCCGCAACGACGCCCTGGGCGCGGCCGGCATCCCGGGCGGCACCGCCGACCGCAATCAGCAGGGCGGCGGGCGCGACGACGGCTACGGCGCCAAGGTGCGCGCCTGCGTGCGGCCCGGCGTGGCCTATCCGACTCCCCCGCGCAGCGGCTCGGGCAACCCCACCGCACAATACCGGGTACAGTTGAGTTCGGACGGCAAGGTGACCGGAGTGAGCCTGACCCGCTCGTCGGGCAACACCGGCTTTGACCGCGCAGTAGAAACCGGCATCCGCCGCTGCAATCCGTTCCCCAAACCCTCGACGGGCCGCTACGAGTCCGTTATCGACGTCGTGTACCGAATGTATGACTGACAGGAGATTGCTGACCATGACTCCCGCCTCCAGCCGCCCCTTTCCACCGGGGCTCGCGCGCGCCTATGGCGCGCTGTTCGCCCTGCTGACGGCAGCCGCCCTGCTGGTCTGGCAGCCGGCCCACGCGCAGTTGCGCGTCGACATCTCGGGCACCGGCGCCACCCAGTACCCGGTAGCCATTGCCGATTTTGCCGTCGATGACGTGCACGGCCGCGCCATTGCCGAAGTCATCCGCGCCGACCTGACCCGCACCGGCCAGTTCCGCCTGATCAGCGCCGCCGGCTCGGGCCTGAACATCGATTCGCCGGTGGCCTACGACGACTGGCGCACCAAGGGCGCCGACTTCCTGGCCTACGGCAGCATCACCCGCGGCGCCGACGGCCGCTACGACGTGCGCTACCGCCTGGCCGATACGGTCAAGAAAGGCCAGCTCGACGGCGTGGCATTCTCGGGCTCTGAACAAGAACTGCGCCGGGTGGCCCACCAGATCGCCGACCGCATCTACGAAAAAATCACCGGCGTGCGCGGCGTGTTCTCGACCCGTATCGCCTACGTACTCAAGCGCGGCAATACCTACGAACTGCAGGTTGCCGATGCCGACGGCCAAAATCCCCAGGTGGCCCTGCGCTCGCGCGAGCCGGTGATTTCGCCGGCATGGTCGCCCGACGGCAGCAAGCTGGCGTATGTCAGCTTCGAATCGGGCAAGCCGGTGGTATATGTGCACACCCTGGCCACCAGCGCGCGCATCCCGGTCGCCAACTTCAAGGGCAACAACAGCGCGCCGGCCTGGTCGCCCGACGGCAGCAAGCTGGCGGTCGCCCTGACGCGCGATGGTTTGTCGCAAATTTACATCGTCGGAGCCGACGGAAGCTCGAATATGCGCCGCCTGACGCGTTCTCCGGGCATTGACACCGAACCCATCTTTACGCCCGATGGCCGTTCCATTATCTTTACCAGTGATCGCAGCGGTGGACCGCAAATCTATCAAACCAGCCTCGACGGAGGCGATGCCCGTCGGCTGACATTTAACGGTAGTTACAACATCTCACCCCGAATTTCCCCCGACGGTTCCACGCTGCTGTACGTTGCAAGACGCGACGGCGCGTTTCGCATCGCCTCACTCCAACTTGCTACCGGCAACGAAACCCTGCTGACCGATGGCCGCGACGACCAGGCGCCGAGTTTCGCGCCGAATGGCATGCAGATCCTGTATGCGGCGGTCCAGAACGGCCGCAGCGTGCTGGCAGGCGTATCCAGCGATGGTCGCGTGCGGCAGACGCTCTCGGTACTGAATGGGGAAATACGTGAACCGACCTGGGGACCTTTTACCCGCTAAACACGTATGACCCTCTTTGCAAAGGAACAATCATGAAAATGCGCATTGCCAAAAGCCTCACTATCGCCGCCCTGGCAGCCGCCCTGGCCGCTTGCAGCTCCGTACCGCTCGACGACCAGGCCGGCCAGACAGGTTCCAGCACCGCCGGCCAAGGCACCGGCACCGGCCAGATCATGGACCCCTTCAACCCGCAGAGCGTCCTGGCGCAACAGCGCTCGGTGTACTTCGATTTCGACAGCTACACCGTGCCCGACCAGTACCGCAGCCTGGTTGAAACCCATGCCCGCTACCTGGCTTCGCACCAGCAACAGCGCGTGCAGATCCAGGGCAACACTGACGAACGCGGCGGCGCCGAATACAATCTGGCCTTGGGCCAGCGCCGCGCCGACGCTGTGCGCCGCATGATGACCCTGCTGGGCGTCAGCGACGCGCAAATCGAAACCATCAGCTTCGGCAAGGAAAAGCCCCGCGCCACCGGCACTACTGAAGCCGATTTCGCGGAAAACCGCCGCGCCGATATCGAGTATCAGCGCTAAGCATTTCCCGCAACAGCACTGCCGCGCGTCGGGACGGTCCAAGCGGCCGTTCCGACGTTTTTGTTTTCAGATCTGGAATTTCTTATGCGCGCACAAGTCCTGTCCCTGCGAACCCTGGTCGTGACGGCCGCCCTGGCCGCGGCTGCTCCCGCCCACGCCTTTTCCGACGACGAGGCCCGCCGGGCCATTCTGGATCTGCGCAAGCAAGTGCAGCAGCAGAACGAACAGAACCAGCGCGCGCGCCTGCAGCTGGCCGATCAGATGCAAGCGCTGCAGCAGGAAATCATGCAGCTGCGCGAGCAACTGGAACTGGTGTCACGCCAACAGCCCGGCACCCAGCCGGGCCAGGGCGGCGCGAACAACCCGCCGGGCGCCACCGCCAGCGATCCGCGCGAGCAAGCTGCCTACGACGGCGCCATTGACCAGTTCCGCAAGGGGCAGTACAAAGAAGCGGCCGAATCGCTGGCCGCCTTCGTGGCCTTATATCCCAACAGCCAGCTGACCCCCACCGCCAAGTTCTACTTGGGCAGCAGCCGCTATGCCGCCAAAGACTACAAGGGCGCCATCGACCAGTTGAACCAGCTGGTGCAGGAATCGCCCGACAATGCGCGCGCCCCCGATGCCCTGCTGGTGATTGCCGGCAGCCAGATCGAGCTGAACAACCGCGCCGGCGCCAAGGCGTCGCTGCAACGCATTGTGAAAGACTACCCCAACACCCCCGCCGCCGAAACGGCCCAGAGCCGGCTGCAGCTGCTGCAATAGCCGGCCGCGCGTGGCCGGGCCCGCCGGCGGCGGGCCGGCTGCAAGCCGCCGCTCAGCCGGCTGACGCCAGCAGCAGGCCCACCCCCAGCACGATCAAGGCGATGCCGGACAATTCGCGCCGGCTGCCCGCATGCGAGAACAGCCGGCGCGACAACAACTGCGCCACCAGCACCTCGACCAGCCCCAGCGTGCGCACGTTGGCGGCCGCCGTCAGCGCGAAACCCAGAAACCAGCATTGCGAAGCCGTCGCGCCCAGCAGGCCGCCCCAGATCGAGGCGCGCCATGCGGCCAGGCAGGCAGACAACAGCGCACGGTTGAACAGCACCATCCAGAGCACCAGCAGCAAGGTCTGCACGCCCAATGACCAGGCCAGCGTCCAGGTCGCCCTGAGGACGAAACCGCCGCTATCCAGCGCCAGGATGGCGCCGCGAAAACCGATGGCCGACAGCGCGAAAAACGCGCCGGACACCAGCCCCAGCAAGGCCGGACGCAGGCTGCCGCGGCCGGTGGCCGACGCCGGGTCAACCGACATCAGCACCACCCCCAGGGTGGCCAGCAGCACAGCCACCACCCCGAAGACAGACAGCGGATCGCCCAGCACGGCAAAGCCGAACAGGGCGACCTGGACAGGTTCGGTCTTGGTCCATGCGGTCACCACCACGAACGAACGCTCGCGCATGGCCGCCAGCATCATTGCGGTGGCGGTGATCTGGGCCGCCGCCCCGCCCAGCACGAACCACATGAAGTCCGTTCCGCCACGAGGCGCCGCCTCGCCGCCCACGGCCAGCACCACCGCCAGGAACAGCAGCGCGAACGGAAAGCCGAACAGGAACCGCACTTGCGTGGCGCCCAATGTGCCCAGCGTGGCGGTCAGGCTGCGCTGCACCGCGTTGCGGCCCGCCTGGGCGGTGGCGGCGGCCAGCGTGGCGGGAATCCAGACCCAGGTCCAGTCCATGGCGATGTCCGCTTTGCCCCAGGGCGGTTATGCGCGCAGCGCGACGTCGGCGACCGGGGCGCCGGTCATGTCCACCAATTGCCGCGGGCTGAGCCGGAACACGGCATGCGGATGGCCGGCGGCGGCCCACAGGGTGTCGTACTGGAGCAGATCCTGGTCGATCAGCATGGCGGGCTTCACGGTATGGCCGATGGGGCAGACGCCGCCGATGGCATAGCCGGTCATGTCGCGCACATATTGGGCGTCGGCCTTGGCTAGTTCGCCTACCAGCCCCGCCACCTTGGCTTCGTCGACGCGGTTGGCTCCGCTGGCAATGACCAGCACCGGCACGTTGTCGGCGCGGCGCCGGAAGATGATCGACTTGGCAATCTGGGCCACCTGGCAGCCCAAGCCTTGCGCGGCTTCGGCGGAAGTCTTGCCGGTTTGCGGCAGGATGACGATAGCGTGTTCGTGGCCCAGGTCTTGCAACAGGCGGGCGACCCGCTGCGCCGATTCGGGCAGGGGTGTGGCGGATTCAGCAGACATCTCGACGGTTCCGTGCAATCGGACGCGGCGCGGGCGCGCCGCGGGACAAGGCCACCGAGTGTAGCAGTAGCCCGCCGGGCCAGGGGCGCTAGAATCACGCGCTGGAATCCCCCACCCTGCCGACATGCGCTCTGAACCTCAATTGCCCCTGCAAACCGCCAGCATTAACGGCTATGCCATGACCTACACCGAGTCCGGCGCGGGCACGCCGCTGGTGCTGGTGCACGGTTCGCTGTGCGACTGCCGCTACTGGAAGTCGCAAATGGGGCCGCTGGGGCGCTCGTTCCGCGTACTGGCTCCCAGCCTGCGCCATTATTGGCCGCAGCAATGGGACGGTATCGAATTTTCGATGCGCCAGCACGTCGACGACCTGCTTGCCTTTATCGGCACGGTGGGCGAAGGCGCGGCCCACGTGGTGGGCCACTCGCGCGGGGCCCGCGTGGCGCTGGAAGCCGCCCTGCGCGAACCGGCGCGCGTGCGGTCGCTGACGCTGGCCGACCCGGGCCTGCCGCTGCCCGGGCGCGGCGACACGCGCGACGGGTTTCGCCAGCGCGCGCTGGCGCTGATCGAGGCCGGCGAGGTCGACGCCGGGCTTGCCTTGTTCGTCGACACGGTATCCGGCGCGGATACCTGGCGCCGCATGGTGCCCTGGTTCAAAGACATGGTGCGCGACAACGCCTCGACGCTGGGCGGGCAGGCCACCGAGCACTTGCCGCCGGTGGCGCGCGAACAGGTCGAGCGGCTGGCGCTGCCCACCCTGCTGATCGGCGGCGCGCTGAGCCCCGCCCCCTACCCCGCCGTGCTGGACATGCTGGCCGGATGGCTGCCGGCGGCGCGCAAAGAGGTGATCGCGGGCTCGTCGCACGGCATGAACCTGGGCAACCCGCGCGCCTTCAACGCGGCTATCGAAGGCTTCCTGGCCTAGCCGCCGCTAGGCGCCGCCGTCCTGGCGGTGCCGCGCCTTGGCGCGCCGCGCCATCATGCTAAGGCCATCGACCAGCGCCGAGAACGCCATGGCCGCATGGATGTAGCCCTTGGGCACATGGGCGCCGAAGCCTTCGGCGATGAACATGATGGCTAGCGGGCCGCCCCGCCATGGGCCGCGATGACCTGCTCGGCCACCTGGCTGGGCGCCTCGGCGTAGTGCTTGAACTCCATGGTGTAGGTGGCCCGCCCCTGGGTCAGCGAGCGCAGCGAGGTGGAATAGCCGAACATCTCGGCCAGCGGCACCTCGGCGCGCACCAGCTTGCCGCCCCCGCCCGCGATGTCTTCCATGCCCTGCACCATGCCGCGCCGCGACGACAGGTCGCCCATGACATGGCCGGTGAAGTCTTCGGGGGTCTCGACCTCGACGTGCATCATGGGCTCGAGCAGCACCGGCCGCGCGCGCCGCATGCCTTCTTTGAAGGCCATGGAGCCGGCCATGCGGAAGGCGTTTTCGTTGGAATCGACGTCGTGGTACGAGCCGAATATCAGCGTGACCTTGACATCGACCACCGGATAGCCGGCCAGCACGCCGGCATTGAGGCTTTCGCGCACGCCCCGTTCGACGGCAGGAATGAATTCGCGCGGCACCACGCCGCCCTTGATGGCATCGACGAATTCGTAGCCGCCCCCGGCCGGCTGGGGTTCGAGCTTGAGCACCGCGTGGCCGTACTGGCCGCGCCCGCCCGACTGCTTGATGAACTTGCCTTCGACTTCGTCACAGGTCTTGCGGATGGTTTCGCGATAGGCCACCTGCGGCTTGCCCACCGTGGCCTCGACATTGAACTCGCGCTTCATGCGGTCGACCAGGATTTCCAGGTGCAGCTCGCCCATGCCCGAGATGATGGTCTGGCCCGATTCTTCATCGGTGCGCACGCGGAACGACGGGTCTTCCTGCGCCAGGCGGTTCAGCGCCAGGCTCATTTTTTCCTGGTCGGCCTTGGTCTTGGGCTCGACCGCCTGTGAAATGACCGGCTCGGGGAACGACATGCGTTCCAGGATGATGACCTGGTTCGGATCGGAAAGCGTGTCGCCGGTGGTGACGTCTTTGATGCCTACGGCGGCGGCGATGTCGCCGGCATAGACCTCGCTGATCTCGCGCCGTTCGTTGGCATGCATCTGCAGCAGCCGGCCCAGGCGCTCTTTCTTGCCCTTGAGCGGATTGAGTACCGAATCGCCCGACTTGACCACGCCCGAATACACGCGAAAGAACACCAGCTGGCCGACAAAGGGGTCGGTCATGATTTTGAAGGCCAGCGCCGAGAAAGGCTCGTTGTCGGCCGGATGGCGCTCGATTTCGCGGTCTTGCGGGTCGTGGCCCTTGATGGCAGGCACGTCGGCGGGCGACGGCAGGTAGTCGATGACCGCATCCAGCATGGCCTGCACGCCCTTGTTCTTGAAAGCGCTGCCGCACAGCATGGGCACGATCTCGTTGGCGATGGTGCGCAGGCGCAGGCCGCGCTTGATATCGTCTTCGGACAGCGCTTCGCCCGACAGGTATTTTTCGAGCAAGGCCTCGTCGGCCTCGGCGGCCTTCTCGACCATGCGGTCGTGCCACTGCCGGGCTTCGTCGGCCAGTTCGGCGGGAATGTCGCGGTATTCGAAACGCACCCCCTGGCTGGCGTCATCCCAGATGATGGCTTTCATTTTGACCAGGTCGACCACGCCCTGGAAGTTGTCTTCAGCCCCCACCGGAATCTGGATGGGCACAGCATCGCCCTTCAGGCGCTCGGCAATCTGCCTTTGCACGCGAAAGAAATCGGCGCCGACGCGGTCCATCTTGTTGACGAAAGCCAGACGCGGCACGCCGTACTTGTTGGCCTGCCGCCACACGGTTTCGGACTGCGGCTGCACGCCGCCCACGGCGTCGTACACCATGCAGGCGCCGTCGAGCACACGCATGGAGCGTTCCACCTCGATGGTGAAATCGACGTGTCCCGGGGTGTCGATGATGTTGATGCGGTGTTCGGGATAGTTGCCGGCCATGCCGCGCCAAAACGCCGTGGTAGCGGCCGACGTGATGGTGATGCCGCGCTCTTGCTCTTGTTCCATCCAGTCCATGGTGGCCGCGCCGTCATGAACTTCGCCCAGCTTGTGGGTGATGCCGGTATAGAAAAGAATGCGCTCGGTGGTGGTGGTTTTGCCCGCGTCGATATGGGCACTGATGCCGATATTGCGGTATTGCTCGATGCGCGTTTTGCGAGTCATGGCGGCCCCTGGTCAGGTGAATCCGGCTTGGCTGGCGGCCCGTGGGCCGCGCCATCGCAGATATTACGCGCGCCTGATCGCACAACGCCAGATAGCCCTGCCCGTGCCGCAGGTATGGCGGGGGCCACCGGCGGACAGCAGCCGCTTCAGGCTATTTTTTTTCTTTGTCTTCTTTGACGCGGTAGACCAGCACCGCGATGGTGGCCAGCGACAGCACCTTGGCGGTAACGCTGCCCAGCAGCAGGCGCGACAGGCCGCTGCGGCCGTGGCTGCCGATGAAGATGAGGTCGCAGCCGTTTTCGCTGGCGGCCTGCACGATGCCGTCGGCCACATTGAAATTGGACACGGCGCGCGACTGCGCCTTGACCCCGGCGGTATCGGCGCGGTCGAGGATCTGCTTCAGGTATTTTTCAGCCTGCTCGGCCGAGGCTTTTTCGTAGTCTTCGTCGGTGATGGCATAGGCGGCGGCCATGCCATCGAAGCCGATGGTAGCGGCGAACGGCTGGGTGACGTGCAGGGAGACGACTTCGGCGCCCACCGACCGCGCGAAGCAGATGCCCGCGTTGGCGGCCTGGGCCGAAAGCGGCGAACCGTCGGTGGGAATCAGGATTTTCTTGAACATGATGCCTGCTCCTGTCTGCTAGATGAGAAAACTCATGCTACCGGAAAACCCATGCTTACCACATTGCGGTCTTCCCGCAGCCGTTGAGAGCCATCAAGGCATCTGCTGCGATGCCACGAACAGATTAGTGCACCGGGTGCCGGTACGGCAATACGCCAGGACGGGGCCCGGCATGGTGCGCAGCAATTCGGCGAAACGGGCCACGTCGGCGGCTGTCATGGCGCTGCCGATGACGGGCTGGTATTCGACCTGCAGGCCGGCTTCGCGCGCCGCGCGGGACACGTCGGCGGCGGTGGGCTGGTCGGGGCCGCCTTCGAAATCGGGCCGGTTGATGATCACGCTTTTGTAGCCGGCGGCGGCCACACCGGCCATGTCTTGGGGCGCCAGTTGCGGCGCAACGGCGAAGTGTTCGGTGAGGGGCTTGATGGGGACGTCGGCCATGGCGGTTCCTTGGATGATGTAGCCTGAAAGAGAAGAACAGTATATGTCTTCCGCCGCCGGCGGGCGCGTCAGTTGCCCGGCTCGGCCAGCACCCCCGCCACCGCCTGCCAAATGCCGGGCGTGTCGACCATGGCCACCGAGAATCGCATCATGGTCGAGGGCGCCTGGGAGGGCGAAAACAGGCTGCCGGGCGCCAGCAGCAGGCCGCGGTCGACCGCGGTGCGCGCCAGACTTTCGGCATCGCGGCCGCAATCGGCCCACACGAACATGCCGGCATGCGGCTCATGCGGCACCGCCAGCCCCAGGCCGGTCAGGGCCGACAGGCATTGCTGGCGGGCGGTATTGACGCGCGCGCGCACCCGTTCGATATGCCGGCGATACTGGCCTTCGACCAGCACCCTGTGCACCACGCGCTCGCCCAGTTCGGGGGAGGTCAGCCCGGCCAGCATTTTCAGGTCGGCCAATTTCTGCAGCAGCTCGGCGTTGGCGGCCAGGTAGCCGACTCGCAGGCTGGCCGCCAACATCTTGGAAAACCCGCCCGCCAGAATGACACGGTTGAGACGGTCGAGCGAGGCGAGCTTCATGGCCCCGCCGGGGTGCAGTTCGCCGTAGGTATCGTCTTCCACGACCAGGAAATCGTGCCGTTCGGCCAGGCGCAGGATGTCGTAGGCCGCGCCGGCCGATAGCGTGTGCCCGGTGGGATTGTGCACGGCGCTGTTGATGATGAACAGGCGCGGCTTGTGCAGTGCGGCCAGCCGGTCGAGCTGTTCGAGGTCGGGGCCGTCGGGCCCGCGCGGCACGCCGATGAGCCGGGCGCCGAAGGCCGCCAGGCGGCCGAAAATGACGAACCAGGCGGGATCTTCAACCAGCACGGCATCGCCGGGCCGGACCAGGTGGCGGGCCACCAGGTCGAGCCCGTGCGTAACGCCGTTGGTGGTCAGCAGGTTGTGATCGGGGTGGGCCGGCACGCCGTCGGCCTGCAGGCGCGAGGCCAGTTGCTGGCGCAGGGGCGCGTAGCCCAGCGGCGAGCCGTAGGCCACCAGGTGGCCCCGCACCGCCCGCCCTACCGCCCGCACCGCGGCCGAGACCATGCCGGGGTCGAGCCAGTCGGCCGGCAGCAGGCCCGCGCCGCCCGGCATGGCCGAGGCTTCCGGGTCGCGGAACATGTTGCGCAGCAGCCAGGCCACGTCGATGCGCGCCGGCGCCGCCTGGACTTCGCCGGCCGGCGCGCTGCGGGCGGCGGCCGCCAGAGGGCCGCGGCGCGCCCGTACGAAAAAGCCCGCGCCGCGCCGCGACTGCACCAGGCCGCGCGCCACCAGGCGGTCATAGGCCTCGACCACCGTAAAGCGGCTGACGCCGGCCTGTTCGGCCATTTTGCGGATGGACGGCAGGCGGGTGCCCGGACGCAGGCCCTGGTCGTCGATGCGGCGCGCGACATCGTCGGCGAGCTGCGCCACCAGGGTGGCATCGGCCTGGCGCACGGGCCGCCAACCGGCGGCGGCTTCGGAAGCGGGAGTAACTGTCATGGTGGATTTACCAGGCCAGTAGGCAAGGTGATATGGGAAAGTGTACCGGTACTGTACTGACCAATTTGCGTAGAGTGGCAGGAATCCCGCTTGCCCGCAAGCCCTGTCCGTACCTGGAACCATGCCGCGCCCCACTGCCTACGCATCCCCCGCCCCCGCCGCCGTCACACCGCTCTGGGAGGGCTATGGCTACGGCCTGCTGGGTGTGCTGGTATTTTCATTGACCCTGCCCATGACCCGCGTGGCGGTCACCGAGCTGTCGCCGGTGCTGATCGGCCTGGGCCGCGCCCTGCTGGCGGCCATTCCGGCCGCACTGCTACTGTGGCTGACGCGCAGCCGCCGCCCGAACCGCCACGAATGGCCCGGCGTGCTGCTGGCGGCCGCGGGCATTGTGGTGGGCTGGCCGCTGGCCTCGACGCTGGCGATGGCCACGGTGCCGGCCGCGCACGGTGCCGTGTTCAACGGCCTGCTGCCGCTGTCCACGGCCGCGTTCGCCGCCTGGCGCAGCGGCGAACGCCCATCGCCGGCCTTCTGGGCCTGGGCCGTGGCCGGCGCTGTGCTGGTCATGGGATACGCCCTGCGCCAGGGCCACGGCGCCCTGCAGACCGGCGATCTGTGGCTGCTGCTGGCAGTGTTGCTGGGCGGTATGGGTTACGCCGAGGGCGCGCGGGCGTCACGCACGCTGGGCGGCGCGCGCACCATCTGCTGGGCGCTGGCGGTCAGCGCGCCGGTGCTGGCCGGCCCGGTGCTGTGGATGGGCGCGCAAACGCCCATGCCTAGCGCCGCCGTGGCGGCCGCCTTCGCCTATCTGGCCTTCGGCTCGATGTTCCTGGGCTTTTTCGCGTGGTACCGTGGCCTGGCGGTGGGCGGCATCGCCCGCGTCGGCCAGGTACAGCTGCTGCAGCCCTTCCTGACCGTCGTGGCAGCCGCGCTGCTGTTCCACGAAGCCGTCGAACCGCTGACCTTCGTGTTCGCGCTGGCCGTCATCGCCATCATCGCGGGCGGACGCCGCGCCATTGTCCGGAAAGCGCCATGACGGCCACCCCTTTCAATGAATCCACCCTGCTGCTGCTGGGCCCGCTGGCGCTGTTCGCGCTGGTCAGTTCAATCACGCCCGGGCCGAACAACATCATGCTGGCTTCGTCGGGCCTGACGTTCGGCTTCCGGCGCACCATCCCCCACATGCTGGGCGTGAATCTGGGCTTTACCCTGATGCTGGTGCTGGTGGGGCTGGGCCTGGGAACGATGTTCCAGCAGTTTCCGTGGCTGTACACCCTGCTGAAATACGCCGGGGCGCTGTACCTGCTGTACCTGGCCGTGAAAATCGCCCTGTCCGGCCCGATGGAAAGCGGCGGCCAGCGCGGCCGCCCCTTCACGTTCCTACAGGCCGCGCTGTTCCAGTGGGTAAACCCCAAGGCCTGGGTCATGGCAGTGGGTGTCATCGCCACCTACACGCCGCAGGCCGGCTTTTACTGGAACCTGGCCCTGGCCGCCGCCGTCTGCTGCGTGGTCAACCTGCCCAGCATCGGCGTCTGGGCCGCCTTCGGTACCGCCCTTCAGAAAGTGCTGCACCGGCCGCTGGCGATACGGGCGTTCAACGTCGGAATGGGGCTGCTGCTGGCCGCGTCGCTGTATCCGGTGGCGCTGGATCTTGTGCGCGGCTGAGATGCAAGCTCCGCCCCCACAGGGGAACCTGTCCCCCGCGGCCCGGTCATATCCGACATGCCGCTGCTTCCCCGATTTTCTCTGCGCCGCCTGCTGGGCGTCGGCCTGGTGGCTGCCGCCAGCGCGGTCGGCTGCACCCAGCTCGATGCCTGGCAGCGGCAGGCCATCTTTTCCCCCGAGCCCGATCAGCAGCGCTGGTGGCGCGAGCCGCCGGCCGGCACCGAGACCTTCGACCTGGCCCTGCCCGGCGGCGACAAGGTCCATGCCTGGTACTGGCAGCATCCCCGCCCCAATGCCCCCGCCGTGCTGTACCTGCACGGGGCGCGCTGGAACCTGAACGGCAGCGCATTCCGCATGGAAGGCTGGACCCGCATGGGCTACTCGGTGCTGGCCATCGATTATCGCGGCTTCGGTGAATCCACCGCCCTGCTGCCCTCGGAAGACACCGCCTTCGAAGACGCTGCGGCGGCCCTGCGAGAACTGGCGCGGCGTCAGCCCGATCCGGCGCGGCGCTTCGTGTACGGCCACAGCCTGGGCGGCGCCATCGCCATCGACCTGGCGGCGCGCGACGACATGCCGCCGTTCGCCGGCCTGATCATCGAATCCAGCTTCACCAGCATCGCCGCCATGCTGGGCACCCTGAAATGGGGCAAGCTGCCGGGCGCCAGCCTGCTCGTCACCCAGCCATTCGCCTCGGTCGAGAAACTGGCCACGCTGACCACGCCCATGCTGTTCCTGCACGGCACCGCCGACCGCGTGGTGCCCCACACCATGAGCGACGAACTGTTCGCCGCCGCCCTGAGAGTGCCGCCCGACCTGAAACGCCTGGTGAAACTCGACGGCGCCTCGCATTCGGGCTCGATCCGCAGCGGCCCGGCCTACGAAACCGCGGTGCGCGACTTCATCCGCGACGCCCGCCAGGCGTATCACCCGGTTGCGGCCGGCGCCGCCACACCGTCGTAAGGCCCCCGGCGGCTACGAGGCCGCCGGCCGCGCCACGCACACGCCGTTCAGCCGCATCCAGTCGCCCAGTTCGGGGCGCGCCAGCACCTGGAATTCGGCCGCGCGCTGGCACGCCAGCGCATCGCCGGCCCCCGGCATGGCCGGATGGCACATCAACAGGTCGCCGTCGCGCGCATTGTTCAGCCAGTGCTGCAGCAAGCCGGCATAGCGGCGCGCGCCGCCCTGCAGGCCGTATACGCCCAACAGCCGCCGATTGGTACGCCAGCCGTCGCGGCGGGCCACCCGCGCCAACGCATCGGCGCCCAGCGCGCCTATCAGGCGCGCCTTGGCCGATTCGCGCAGGGGAATGCCTTCCTGCATGCCTGGCGCGGTATGGCGCAGCCAGGGCGCCTGGCGGCCGTAGCGGTGTTCCAGCAGGCGCAGCAGGCGCGGCAGTACGCCGGGCAGCTGGTGCACATGCTGGTGCCCGTCGACATAATCGGGGGCGCGGCCCAGGATGTCTTCGAAGGCATCGAACTGGCGCGTCAGTTGGTCGTCGATCCAGGCTTCATCCAGGCGGGCGGTGTAGGCACGGGCGATCAGGGTCCGCAGCGGCATCACGGCCGCCTGGTCCGGGTGCCCCAGCGCCTCAGTCAGGTTCAGGTGTACGCCCAGGTCGAGATCCAGGCTTTTCAGGCTGGCAGCGTGCGCCGCGAAGCTGGCGCCCTGCGTCAGGCAGCTGATGGCGCTGAGCCGGCCCAGCCCGGCCAGGCGCAGCATTCCGGCATCGATGCCCGCATTCATGCCAAAATCGTCGCCGCACACCACAATGCGTTTCCACCACTGGCCCATCCCCGACTCGCCATGCGCGCCCTGCTCAAACAAATTGGCTGGTTCATCGCCGTAGGCTGCGCGGCCGCGGCCACGCACTGGCTGGCCGCCATCGGCTGCGTCGAACTGCTGGGCATGCCGCCCCTGGCCGCCAATGCGGCCGGATGGCTGGTTGCATTCGTCGTATCGTTCACAGGTCATTATCGACTTACCTTCCGCCACCTGGCGTCACACTGGACCATAGCCGGGCGGCGTTTCTTCTTGATTTCAGCGTGCGGTTTCGCATTGAATGAAGCGGCCTACGCATGGCTGCTGCATGTAACGCGCGTACGCTACGATGTTCTGCTGGCGCTCATTCTGCTGGGCCTGGCGGTGCTGACCTTCCTGGCAAGCCGGCTGTGGGCGTTTCGCCACAAATCCGCTGCCTGAACGCCGCGTCGACATCCACCCGCCAGACGCGGTAGTGCGCGTCAGCGAACGGGGCCTGCATGCCCTGCAATATCCGGAAGCGCTTGCCGTCGTCAACGCCGCCCCACACCCAGAACCTGCTGCCCGGCGCCGCCGCGCACAGGCGCGCGGCCAGTTCGCCGTGCGGCACCAGCACGCGGCGGGCCACCTGCGGCCGGAACTGGCCCGCGTCGTAGAGCTCTTTGCGCCAGTTGTCGCGCAGCGCGATCTCGGGGTTGTTCCAATCGTCGACCACCCAGCCCGGCTGCCGCGCGCCGGTATAAAAACCCAGGTCGAAGGGGTATGAATGCAGTGTCACCAGCGTGTCGGCCGGGCCCATTTCGGCAGCGATCCGGTTGCCCAGCGCCTCGGCGCTGCGGCGCGGATTGGCGGCGAACACCCCCACCAGCACAAGGCAGATGGCGGCCGACGCGGCGCCGCAACCCCAGGCCATGCGGCGCACGCGCTCGGGATCGCCGCCCCGCAAGGCCTGCTGCACGACCTCGGCCAGCAGCACCGCCAGGGGCGGCAGCGCCGGAAGCACGTAGCCGATCAGCTTGGAGCTGGGCACCGAGAAAAAAACCAGCACCACCGCCGCCCATATCGCCATCAGGCTGCGCAGCCCGAACGCGTCGGCGCCCACCCAGAAAACCTTGCGCAGCGCGCCGCCGCCCCACAGTGACCAGGGCAGGGCCAGGCCGACCACCACGGGCACATAGAACCAGAACGGCTGCACATTGTTGAAGCCGGATTGCGCGAAGCGCTCGAAGTGCTGGTAGACGAAAAAGTAGTGGAAGAATCCGGGAAAGCGCTGCTGCATGAGCCAGAACCAGGGCACAGCCACCAGCGCGAACGCGGCTACGGCGGGCGGCCACAACAGCACCAGGAAACCACGCCAGCGCCGCGTAAACAGCAGCCACAGGCACAGGGCGGCGCCTGGCAGCACCAGTCCGATCAGGCCCTTGGCCAGTATGGCCAGCGCCGCCGACACCGCCGCGCCCACCGACAGCAGCCGGTACCGTCCGCCCGCCTCGGCGCGCAGCACCGCGTCGGCGCCCGCCAGCACGGCCAGCGTCACCAGCCCGGCCACCAGCATGTCGGTATTGGCGAACTGCGCCGCGCCGTAATAGAACGGCATGGTGGCCAGGATGACGACGGCGGCGGTAGCGCAGGCGGCATCGCGATAACGCCGCACGAATCCGTACAATCCGGCCAGCGCGGCCCAGGCAGCCAGCCATGACGGCATGCGCGCCGCCCATTCGTTCAGGCCGAACAGGTGAAAGCACAGCTCGGCCATCCAGTAGTACAGCGGCGGCTTGTGGAAATACGGCATGCCGTCCAGCAGGGGCACGGCATGCGAGCCGCTGCGCAGCATTTCCCAGGCGACGCCGGCATAGCGCCCTTCGTCGGGCAGGGTCAGGGGCCGCATCCAGGCCAGCCAGCCCAGCCAGAGGCCGGCGGCCAGCAGCAACAGGCCCGCCGGCGGCACCCCGGCGCGCGCCCATCTCAACCGGTATGCGCTCATGCCTGGGTCCGCCTGGCGTTGGCGTGCTGGGCCCGGCCGCGCCGCTGGCGCGTCACGTACAGGGGCCGGCCCTTCACCTCGTCGAAAATGCGGGCTACATATTCCCCCACCACGCCCAGCGAGATCAGATTCACGCCGGCAAAAAACAGCAGTGCGGTAATGATGGTGGTCCAGCCCGACACCTGATTGCCGTTGAACAGATAAGCCAGCACCAGGTAGGCGCCATAAGCGAACGATGCCAGCGAGAACGCGCAGCCCAGCAGGCTGACCAGGCGCAGCGGCCAGGTCGTGAACGCCGTCAGGCCGTCCAGCGCCAGGCGCACCAGCCGCCACGCGCCGTAGCGGCTGGTGCCGTGCGCGCGCGCATCGGGAGTATATGGCAAGGGTTCCGCGCGGAAACCCACCCAGGCATACAGCCCCTTCATGAAGCGCGTGCGCTCGGGCAGCGCCACCAGGGCGTCGATCACGCGCCGGTCCATCAGGCGGAAATCGCCGGCATGGGCCGGCACCTCGACACCGTGCGCACCGCTGAGCAGGCGGTAGAACAGCCGAGCGCCGGTGCGCTTCAGCCACGATTCGTCGCCGCGGTGCGCGCGCACGGCATAGACCATGTCGGCGCCGTCGCGCCAGCGCTGCAGCATGGCGCCGATCAGGGCGGGCGGATGCTGCAGGTCGGCGTCCAGGCAGATCACCGCGTCGCCGTCGGCGGCCTCGAATCCAGCCGACAGTGCGGCTTCTTTGCCGAAATTGCGCGACAGCTGCACATAGCGCATGCCGTCCAGCGCGGTCCATTCGGCCATCAGTTCTGCGGTGGCGTCGGTGCTGCCGTCGTCGACGACTATGATTTCCCATTGGGTGCACAGCCCCTGCAGCTGCGCGCGCAGCGCGGGCAGCAACAGGCGCAGGTTGTCGCATTCATTCAGGCATGGAATGACGCAGCTGACGTAGCAATCGCCGAAGGCGTCGGCGCGGGCGGGCAGCGCGCGCAACGGCGCAGCGGCCTGGGAAGGCGGCACGGCGGGCGCCGGCGCTTCCGAACGGAACTCGATGGGCATATATCGGGCACTTGCAAGACAAGAGCGCCCAGTATGCGCAGCCCCACGTCGAATTTTCGTCGAACCCGCGGCTCCCCGGACGGAACCGGGGGCGGGGGGCCGATACAATCATCCGGTCACCACGGAGCTTCCATGACCGACCGCCGCCGCGTGCGGCCCATGCAGGCCCACGACATCGAACCCGTGCGGCACAGGTAGGCCCACACCGGCTTGCGGGCCAAGCTGGCGCAGTACAGAGCGGGCGCCCGCTACATGGTTCGCGCTCTGGAAAAACGCGCAGCCAGGGCGGGCTCACGCCGGGCGCTCAGGCGGCGATCAGGGCCAACCCCGGCCGCTGGCCCGCCGCGGGCGGCGTGTCCAGCATCGCGCGGCCTTCCCGGCGCAGCGCCACCGCATCGGCCTCGGCCAGCGAGGTGTCCTGGTCTGTCAGGCGGAAGACGCGGATAGTATCGTGCACCACGCTGACCTGATCGTTGAGCGAACTGGCGGCAGCAGCCAGCTCTTCGACCATGGAGGCGTTCTGCTGGGTGATGTGGTCGAGCTGGGTAATGGCCGTATTGACCTGGTCGATGCCGGTGGATTGTTCCTGGCTGGCGTTGTTGATGTGCTGCAGCGAATCGGTCACGCGCCTGATGGCCTCCATGACCTCGTCCATGCGGGTACGGGCCTCGCCAGCGCGCTGCTCGCCCTGATGCACGCGCTGCCCGGATTCTTCGATGAGCACGCGGATTTCCTTGGCAGCCTGGGTGGTACGCTGGGCCAGCGCACGCACCTCGCTGGCGACCACCGCGAAACCCTTGCCCTGCTCGCCCGCGCGCGCCGCTTCCACGGCCGCATTAAGGGCCAGGATATTGGTCTGGAAGGCCACGCCTTCGATCACCTGGATGATGTCGCCGATGCGCTGCGAGGCCTGGGATATCTCATGCATGGTCGTGACGACGTTCTGCACGGCTTCGTGGCTGCGCTGCGCGGCCCCCACGGTTTCACGCGCCATGCTGGCGCCCGATTCGGCCATGCCGCTGGTCTGCCGCACCGTGCCGCTGATCTGTTCGATGGCGGCGGCGGTTTCTTCCAGGCTGCCGGCCTGCGATTCCGTGCGCGCCGACATGTCGCGGTTGCCGCTGGCGATCTCGCGCGCGCCGCCGCGCAGGTTGACCACTTCCTCGCGCACATCGCGCACCACCGTGCGCACCGACACGGCCAGTTGGGCCAGGCCCAGCTGCAGCTGGCCGATTTCGCCCTTGCCATCGACCCGTACATAGTGGGTCAGGTCGCCGGCCGCCAGGACGTTGGCCGTGGAAATGACTTCACGCAGCGGCTTGACGCCGATGCGGATAAGACGGTTGGCGACCAGCGCGGCGGCGGCCAGGCCGGCCACCGCCGGCGCCCATTCCGGCGCACCGTAGGGCTTGCCGATGAAGTAGGCGAGCGGCGGCACCGCCGCCATGAAAAGCGAGGACAGGATGATCTGGCCGCGCAGGCCGAACGAAAACAGGCGGCCGATGCGGCCGGACAGGCTGTTGTTGAGCACGGCACCGTAATGCAGCACATGGACGCGGCGGCCGCGCTCGGCGTCGCGGCGCATGGCGGCGTACAGGGCCTCGGCTTGCTGGATTTCATCCTGCGGAGCGTGCGTGCGCACTGACAGGTAGCCCACGATGCGCTGGCCGTTGCGCATAGGCGTGGCGTTGGCGCGCACCCAGTAATAATCGCCGTTCTTGCGGCGGTTCTTGATCAGGGCCGTCCAGGGCAGGCCGGCCTGGATGGTTTCCCACATATCGCGAAAGGCCTCGTCCGGCATGTCGGGGTGGCGCACCAGATTGTGCGGCTGGCCAATCAGCTCGGCACGCGTAAAGCCGCTGACCTCGATGAAGTTGGGGTTGCAGTAGGTGATGCGCCCCTTCAGATCGGTGATCGAGATGAGCGTCTGGTCCGCGGGGAAGTCATAGCTATTCTGGGTAACGGGCAGATTGATGCGCATTCGAGATACTCCAACAGATGCAACCCGGCCCACCGGGACTTTCCCGCCGGGCTGGCGAACCGTCTTAAGGTCGCCTCAAATTGTCACCAATCTTATACAAAATACATTTTTTGTCTAATATATTTTCCGAAATATTTCAATTTTCCCGCAATGACAACACCCTGCCGGCGCACCAAAGAAAAAGGGCCTGGCCAAATTGGCCAAGCCCTTTTTCTTCGGATACCTGGTGGGTGGTACAAGTTTCGAACTTGTGACCCCTGCCGTGTGAAGGCAGTGCTCTACCACTGAGCTAACCACCCAAAGAGGCGAAATTCTAGCATACGAAATCGGGCCCGCGCAAACGCACCCTGCCGGCCCGGCAAAGCACGAAGTTCAGGCGCCGGCGGCGGCCGGCGCGTCGAGCGCGCGCCACACGCACGCGCCCCCCACGGACTTGTCCAGGCTGGCCAGGTATTGCTCATGTTCGGCCAGTTCGTCGGCGGAAGCCGCCAGCACCGGCAGGGCCGAGCCATCGAACGCGCCCAGCGCGACGCCGGCACCTCCGCCATGGCCGGCGTCGTCCACATCGATCAGCAGCGCGTCTTGCCCGCGCGTCATGGCCAGCCACACTTCAGCCAGCAATTGCGAGTCGAGCAAGGCGCCGTGCAGCGTGCGGTGCGCATTGGAAATGCCGTGGCGATCACACAGCGCGTCCAGCGAGTTGCGCTTGCCCGGGTACAGGGTGCGCGCGTGCTGCAGCGAATCGGTGACCAGGGCACAGTGCTGGGCGATGTCGCCGCAGCCGATCCGGGCAAGCTCGGCGTTGAAGAATTTCACGTCGAACGCGGCGTTGTGCGCGATGATCTCGGCGCCCTGGATAAATTCGAGAAACTGCTGCGCCACCTCGGCAAAGCGCGGCTTGTCGGCCAGGAATTCGGTGGTCAGCCCGTGCACCGCCAGGGCTTCCGGATCGCTGTCGCGGTCGGGATTCAGGTAGATGTGCAGGTTGTTGCCGGTGACGGCGCGGTTGACGATCTCGACACAGCCGATCTCGACAATACGGTGGCCCTGCGCGGGGTCCAGGCCGGTGGTTTCGGTATCGAAGATGATTTGGCGCATGGCAGCCTATTCGGTAGCGGGTGGCGTGCCGTGGGGCGCGGCGTGGCCGGCGCCTTCGGCGGCGTGGCCCGGCTTGCGGCGTACGGTCGCGATCAGCGTGTAGGCCACCGGCACCACGAACAAAGTCAGTAGTGTACCCAGCATCAGCCCGCCCACCAGTACCCAGCCGATCTGCTGGCGCGATTCGGCGCCGGCGCCGTGGGACACCGCCAGCGGCAGCGTGCCCAGCACCATGGCGCCGGTGGTCATCAGGATGGGGCGCAGGCGCAGCACGCTGGCCTCGACCACGGCATCGACCAGTTCGCGGCCCTGGTCGCGCAGCTGGTTGGCGAATTCCACGATCAGGATGCCGTGTTTGGTAATCAACCCCACCAGGGTGATCAGGCCGATCTGGCTGTAGATGGACAGGGTGCCGCCGCTTGCCCACAGGGCCAGCAGCGCGCCGGTCATGGATAGCGGCACCGACAGCATGATGATGAACGGATTGCGCCAGCTTTCGAACTGCGCGGCCATCACCAGGTAGATAAAGGCCAGGGCCATGGCGAACACCAGGTAGATGCTGCCTGACGAATCGCGGAACTCGCGCGCCTGGCCGTCCAGGTCGATGACCACGGTGCGCGGCAGCACCTGGCGCGCCACCTCGTGCATGTGCTCGAGCACTTCGCCCAGGGCATAGCCGGGCGCCACCGCGGCTTGAACCTTGACGGCGCGCAGGCGGTTGAAGTGGTTGAGAGACTGCGGCGACACGTTTTCATGCACGGACAGCAAGTTGTCGAGCTGCACCATGCTGCCGTCGCGGGTGCGCACGTAGATGCCCGAGATGTCGGCCGGGTTGGCGCGGTCGCGCGGCAGCACCTGCACGATCACGTCGTACTGTTCGCCCTGATCTTTGAAACGGGTGACCTGGCGCCCGCCCAGCATCGATTCCAGGGTGCGGCCGACCACATCCACTCCCGCCCCCACATCGGCCATCTTGTCGCGGTCGACCTGCACGCGCAATTCGGGGGTGTTCAGGCGCAGGTCGGTGTCCAGGTTCTGCAGGCCCGGATAGGGGCGCAGCGCATCCAGGAACACATTGACCATCTTGGCCAGCTCGGGATACGGCGCCTGGCTCATGATGACGAATTCCACCGGCTTGGACCGCGCCGACTGCCCCAGCGAGGGCGGATTGGTGGGAAACGCCTTGACGCCCGGCAGCCCCGCGAACTCGGGCTGCAGTTCGCGGGCGATTTCCTGCTGCTTGCGGTCGCGCTGCTCCCAGGGCTTCAGGCGCAGGATGGCCGTGGCGTCGCTGACCGTGGGGTAGCCCACCGACACCTGGTAGGCTTCGGCCTCGGGAATCTGGCTGTAGAAGTGCTCGATTTCGAGCATGCTTTCCAGCGTGTAGTTCAGGGTGGCGCCTTCCGGCGAGCTGACCGTGCCGAAGATCACGCCGCGGTCTTCGACTGGCGCCAATTCGCTCTTGACCACCGAAAACAGCACGCCGCTGGCGGCCGCTACCAGCAGGCCCGCCACCACCACCACGGCGCGGTGGCGCAGCGCCAGGCCGAGTGCGCGCCGATACCCGCGGGCCAGGCCCTCCAGCCAGCCTTCCACCAGGTTGTACCAGCGGCTGTGGCGCGGCTCGTGGCGCAGCAGCACCGAGCACATCATGGGCGTGAGCGTCAGCGCCACGAAACCGGACACCAGCACGGCGCCCGCCAGCGTCAGCGCGAACTCGATGAACAGGCGTCCGGTGCGCCCGGTGGCGAAAGCCAGCGGCGCGTACACGGTAACCAGCGTCAAGGTCATGGCCACCACCGCGAAGCCGATTTCCCGGGACCCCTGCAATGCCGCCTGCCGGCGCGGCATGCCGTCTTCGATGTGGCGGAAAATGTTTTCCAGCACCACGATGGCGTCGTCGACCACCAGCCCGATGGCCAGCACCATAGCCAGCAGCGTCAGGGTGTTGACCGAGAACCCGAACAAGTACATCAGCCCGCACGCGCCGACCAGCGACACCGGAATCGTGACGATCGGAATGATGCTGGCGCGCAGATTGCGCAAGAAAAAGAAGATGACCAACACCACCAGCACGATGGCTTCGCCGATGGTGTGAAAGACCGACTGGATCGAGCGTTCGATGAACACCGACGAATCGTAAGCAATGTTCAGTTTCATGCCGGCCGGCAGGGTTTCGTTAAGCTGCGCGACCTCGGCCCGCACGGCCTTGGACAGGTCCAGCGGGTTGGCCGTGGACTGCCGCGTCAGGCCGATGTTGATGGCCGGCCGGCCATTGAAACGCGACAGAATGCGATCGTCGGCCGCGCCGATCTCGACCTTGGCCACGTCGCCCAGGCGCACCGGGTAACCCTTGACGTTGGCCACGACGATGGCGGCAAACTGCGCCGGCGTCTGCAGGTCGGTGGAAGACACCACCGAGAATTCGCGGTCGCGCGATTCGATCCGGCCGGCGGGAATCTCGACGTTCTGGCTGGCCAGGGCAGTTTCAACGTCCTGCACTGTCAGGCTGTAGGCCGCCAGTTTGTCGCGGTCGACATAGATGCGCATGGAAGGCAGCCGTTCGCCGTACACGCGCACCTCGGCCGCGCCCGGCAACACCGACAGGCGGGTCTTGATGTAGCGGTTGATGTAATCGGACGTCTGGATGGCCGACAGCGAGCCCGACTCGACGGCGATATAGATGATGGGATACGCATCGGCCTCGACCTTGCCGATAATGGGCTCGTCGATTTCGTCCGGCAGGTAGCGGCGTGCCCGCGAAACCTTGTCGCGCACCTCGGCCGCCGCGGCGTCGGGGTCGCGCGACAGGTCGAACTTGATGTTGATCTGGCTGCGCTCGGTGCGGCTGCGCGAAGTCATGACATTCACGCCTTCGATGCCGGCCAGTTGGTCTTCGAGCGGCTTGGTGACCTGCGATTCGATCACCTCGGGCGATGCGCCCTTGTAGGTGGTGTTGACCGAGACAATGGGCTCGTCGATGTTGGGATATTCGCGCACGGTCAGGCGCGAATACGAAATCAGGCCCACCAGCACGATGATCAGCGACAGCACCGATGCGAACACCGGACGCTTGATGCAGACCTCGGACAGGATCATTATCGTTCCGCCCGGGCCATGCCGGCGGCGGGCGTCGGCACGATCTCGACCGGCGCGCCGTCGGTCAGGCGCTGGAAGCCGGCCACCACGACCTGGTCGCCGGCGGCCACACCGGTCAGGATCTCGACCTTGCCGTCGCGGCGCTCGCCCAGGGTGACTTCGGCGCGGTGCGCCCGCCCCTGGCGCACATTGAACACGTACTGCGACTGCCCCGACGGCGCCAGCGCCGCCTCGGGCACCACCAGCACCTGGTCGGCGCCGAACAGCAGTTGCACGCGGGCGAACATGCCGGGCCGCAACCGCGAATCGGGGTTGGGCACGGTGGCGCGCAGCAGAATGGAACGCCCGCCCGCATCCACCAGCGGGCTGACCGCATAGACCTGCCCCTGGCGCTCTTCGCCCGGCAGGGCGTCGAGCCGCACGGTAAGCGCCTGGCCTACCTTGACCTTGCCGAAATACATTTCGGGCACGCGGAAATCCACTTTGAGCGGATCGATGGCCTCGAGCGGAGCCAGGTCCTGGCCCTGGTCGACGTAGTCGCCCACCGACATGCTGCGCAGGCCGGCGATGCCGGCGAACGGGGCGCGGATGGTCATCTTGTCGAGCCGCGCCTGGGCCAGCGCGGCGGCCGCCTGCTGCACCTTGAGGTTGCTGGCGGCCTCGTCGCGCGCCTGCTGGCTGACGAAGCCGCGGCCCTGCAGGTCTACGGCGCGCCGGTAGTGGCTCTGGGCCAGCGCCAGATTGGCGCGCGCCTGGTCGAGTTCGGCGCGCGGCACGGAATCGTCGAGCCGGATCAGCACCTGCCCCTGCTTGACCGGCTGCCCTTCCTGGAAGTCGATATGCTGGATGCGGCCGGCCACCTCGGGCCGCAGCACGACCGACTCGTCAGAACGCAGGCTGCCCACCGCCGAGATGCCGCGGGTGAAGGTCAGTTGCTGCACCTGGGCGGTTTCCACGCGGACGGCATCGGACGGCCCGGCCGCCGGCGCGGCCGCCTGGGCAGAGGTATTGGCGGAGGGCGCGCCCAGCCAGCGCGGCGCCCAGAATCCCAGGGCCGCGCCCGCGGCAAGCCCGGCCGCGGCAGCGGCCAGCAGAACAGCTTTTTTCATGCGAAGTGGTGGCGGTGCATAGGGGCGGCCCGGCGGCAAAATCGCGGCATGGCACTGTAGCACCAGTTCTTACATACTGGCACAAATACGTGCGCATTAGTGTGTCGAACGGAACAGTTACCGGGTATTCCCCAATGCGCGCGGGCATCCGGCTGCCACCCTAGCGCTTGCGCAGGCTTTCCACACCCAAGTTGGCCAGAGCGTCGGCGCGCTCGTTGCCAGGGTCGCCGGCGTGGCCGCGCACCCAGCGCCAGGAAACGCGGTGGCGCGCCACCTGCTCGTCCAGGGCCTGCCACAGTTCGGCGTTCTTCACCGGTTTCTTGTCGGCGGTCAGCCAGCCGCGCCGTTTCCAGTTGGCCAGCCATTCGGTCATGCCTTTCATGACGTACTGGGAATCGGTGTGGATCACCACTCTGCATGGCCGCTTCAGCGTGCGCAGGCCTTCAATGACGGCCAGCAGTTCCATGCGGTTGTTGGTGGTGCCAGCCTCGCCGCCATGCAGGGTTTTTTCGTGGGCGCCGGCGCGCATCAGCACGCCCCAGCCTCCCGGCCCCGGATTGCCCTTGCAAGCGCCGTCGGTCCACATCTCGACCTGCGGGTCGTCTTCTTTGCTGTCTGTCTGCATCATCTTGGTAGTAGGGGCCATGCCGGCGCGCCGGCATGGCCTCAGGTTTCACCCGGCCCGGCCTGGCGGTTGACCGCCACCGAGGCCGCGCGGGCGCGCTTGCGCCGCGACTGCTTCCAGGCCGGGCCGATCAGCCGCATGCGGGCTACCCGCTTGACGGCGGACACGACATACACCGCGCCGCCCACCGCCCACCAGCGCCGGCCGTAGGTTTCCATGAAATGCCAGCGCCTCAGCCATTTTTCGGTGCGGCAGGCGGGCGTATAACAGCCGAAGCGGCCGGGTTCGACATCGAACGACAGCAGCTTCAGCCAGTCTCTCAGGCGCGGCAAGGATACCTGAGCCGAGGGCGGATGCGGCAGCCAGCGCTCCATGCCGGGCATGCGGTTGCGCGCGCCCCAGAGGCTCCAGGGGTTGAAGCCGGAAATGACCAGCCGGCCTTCAGGCACCAGCACGCGCTCGGCCTCGCGCAGGACCTCATGCGGAGCGTCGGTGCATTCGAAGGCATGCGGCAGCACCAGCAGGTCGATGCTCTGCGACTCGAACGGCAGCGCGTCGGGGCGGGCCACCACGCACCCCTGCCACAGGGCGGCCTGCCCGGGGGTAGGCATCTGCGCACCCACCCAGCCCTTGAACGGCATGCGGTTAGCCTGCAGCAGATTGATTTCAGACAAGCCGGCCTGCCAGGCGTAATATCCGAAGACATCCGCCACCATGGCGTCGAACTGCGCGCGTTCCCAGGCCAGGACGTATTCTCCCGGCGGTGTCTGGAACCATTCGGCCAGTTCTACAATTGGCGGAGTTTCTTCGGTCAAGTCGACGTTCCTGAAATGATGCAAGCCATGCCCGCCCCGGGCGGCGACGGCGCCGTTGTGCCGCTGCCGGCCTTTTCCGACAACTATATATGGGCCATTGTGCGCGATGGCCAGGCCGCCGTGGTCGACCCGGGCGAGGCCGGCCCGGTGCTCGAGCTGCTGGCGCAGCGCGGGCTGCAGTTGCGCGCCATTCTACTCACCCATCACCACGGCGACCATGTCGGCGGCGTGCTCGAACTGCTGCGGCATGCGCAGGCCACCGTGTACGGCCCGGCGCACGAGCGCCTGCCACACTGCGACATCCGCCTGTCCGAAGGCGGCCGCGTGGCCCTGCCCGAACTGGACCTGGACCTGTCGGTGCTGGACGTGCCGGGCCACACCGCCGGCCATATCGCCTACTACGGCCGGGCCGCGGGCCGGCAGCCGCTGCTGTTCTGCGGCGACACGCTGTTCGCCGGCGGATGCGGACGGCTGTTCGAGGGCACCCCGGCGCAGATGCACGCATCGCTGGAAAAGTTCGCCGCTTTACCGGCCGATACACAGGTTTGCTGCGCACACGAGTACACTCTAGCCAACTTGCGCTGGGCCATGGCGGTCGAACCCGCCAACCGCACCCTGCAACAGTGGTATCAGCGGGCCCGGCAGTTGCGCGAGCAAGGCCGTCCCACCCTGCCGTCCACCCTGCGGCTGGAGCAAGGCACCAACCCCTTCTTGCGTACACAGCAAGCCAGCGTTGCCCAGGCTGCCGCAGTCCAGTCCGGACGTGTCCTAGACACGCCCGTGGCCGTGTTTGCAGCCTTGCGCGAATGGAAGAACGATTTCAAGTGACGACTCACCGATGATCCTGTCCCGACTGCTGCTACCCCTAGTTCTCGCCATGCTCGCCGGCTGCGCCGGCACCTCGCGCCAACCGGCAGTCGACACAGCCAAACATCAGTACAGCGCCCAAGACACTTCCCGCACCGTCGATCTCACCAATCCGCCCGTCGATGCCTGGGACCGCATCCGGCGCGGCTTCGCGATTCCCAACCTGAACACCGAACTGGCCCAGGAATGGACCGACTACTACGCGGCGCATCCCGAATCGGTGCAGCGCATGGCCCAGCGGGCCGGCAAGTACCTGTACTTCATCGTCGATGAAATCAACCGGCGCGGCCTGCCCACCGAACTGGCCCTGCTGCCTTTCGTGGAAAGCGCCTACAACCCCACTGCGCTGTCGCGCTCGCAGGCCTCCGGCCTGTGGCAGTTCGTGCCCACCACCGGCCAGTACTTCAACCTGAAGCAAGACTGGTGGCGCGACGAACGCCGCGACCCCATCGCCTCGACCTACGCCGCGCTCGACTACCTGGAAAAGCTGTTCGAAATGCAGGGCGACTGGTACTTGGCACTGGCCTCGTACAACTGGGGCGAAGGCTCGGTGCAGCGCGCCATTGCCAAGAACGAGGCCGCCAACCTGCCGTCGGACTACCTGTCGCTGGACATGCCCGAGGAAACGCGCAATTACGTGCCCAAGCTGCAGGCCATCAAGAACATCATCGCCAACCCGCGCAAATACGCGGTAGTGCTGCCGCCGGTAGAAAATTCGCCGTATTTCGCCGTGGTGCGCAAGAACCGCGACATCGACCTGGAAGTCGCGGCCCGGCTGGCCGAAATGCCGCTCGAAGAATTCAAGGCCCTGAATCCGTCGTTCAACCGCCCGCTGATCCGCGGCGCGCACCAGCCCACCCTGCTGCTGCCCACCGACCGGGTCGACGTCTTCAACGCCAACCTGCAGGCCTACCAGGGCGACCTGAGCTCCTGGAAGGTCTACAAGCCGCGGCGCGGCGAATCGTATGCCGCGATCGCCAAGCGCTTTGGCATATCCGAGGCCGAACTGCGCCGCGCCAACGACATCTCCAGTCGCCGCAGAACAGCCAGCGGCAGCAACCTGCTGGTGCCCAGCAGCGGCCAGGGCGGCGTGCAGCTTGCCTCGCTGGAAACGCCGGCGGGCGCGCTCGATGCCCCTGCGCGCGCCAAGCCCGCCGCGCGCAACAGCCGCCGCCCCAACGTGCGCATCCACAAGGTGCGGGCCGGCGATACTCTGTACGGCCTGGCCAAGCGCTACGGCACCTCGGTCGATACCCTGCGCGCGCTCAATAACCTGAAGGGCAACAACCTTAAAATCGGGTCGCAGCTGCGCCTGCCCGGCACCGGCGCGCGCGGCTGAACGCCGCCGCTGCCGCAGCGGCGCCGGCGCCGCCCGGATACGCTCTAAAATAGCGGCCATCCGTACGAAATTCTAAGGACACGACACATGGGTTTTCTCGCCGGCAAGCGCATCCTGGTCACCGGGGTGCTTTCCAACCGTTCCATTGCCTATGGCATTGCGCAAGCCTGCCACCGGCAGGGCGCCGAACTGGCCTTTACCTATGTGGGCGACCGTTTCAAAGATCGTGTCGGCGAATTCGCCGCCGAATTCGGCAGCGACATCGTGCTGCCCTGTGACGTTGCCGAAGACAGCCAGATCGACGCCGCGTTCGCCGAACTGCGCCAGCGCTGGGACAGCCTCGACGGCCTGGTGCACTCCATCGGCTTCGCGCCGCGCGAAGCCATCGCCGGCAACTTTCTCGACGGGCTGTCGCGCGAAGGCTTCCGCATCGCCCACGACATCTCGGCCTACAGCTTCCCGGCCATGGCCAAGGCGGCGCTGCCCCTGATGGAAGGCCGCAGGGCATCGGTGCTGACACTGACCTACCTGGGCGCCGAACGCGTGGTTCCCAACTACAACACCATGGGCCTGGCCAAGGCCTCGCTGGAAGCCAGCGTGCGCTACCTGGCCTCGGCGCTGGGCCCGCGCGGCATTCGCGCCAACGGCATTTCTGCCGGCCCCATCAAGACGCTGGCCGCCAGCGGCATCAAAGACTTCTCGGCGATCCTGAAATTCGTCGAAAGCCATGCCCCGCTGCGCCGCAACGTCACCATCGAAGAAGTCGGCAATGTAGCGGCCTTCCTGCTGTCCGACCTGGCCGCCGGCGTCACCGGCGAAATCACCCACGTCGACGCGGGCTTCTCCACCGTCACCGCCGGCATGGAAGACTAGCCGCCACGGGCGTAGCGGCCCCGCCCTGCTACGCCGGCCGCACCACCAGGGTCGACACCTGCACGTCGACCGCGGTCATCAGCTTGTGCACCGGGCACTTCTCGGCTACTGAAAAAAGCTCGTCGATCTGCGCGTCGCTCAAGGGCCCGTGCAGTGTCAGCTTGGCCGTCAGACGGTAAATGCCCTTGCGCTCTTCGCCCGCATCGCGCACCACGTCCACATCCACCGATTCCAGCGGCATTTCCTTGCGCTGCGCGTACAGCATCACCGTCATGGCCTTGCAGCCGCCCAGCGAGGTATCGAAGTAGTCGTGCGGATCGGGCCCCTGCCCCTGCGGCTGCGGCATGTCCAGCGGCAGCTCATGGCCTTCGGCCGTGGCGGTGAATTGCAGGGTTCGGGGGATATTCTGGCGTACGCGTATGGTCATGGGCGGTCTCCGGCAAAGCGGCCCGGCGGGCCGCCCGTTCTTTGTAGCATTTCCCGGGCGCGGCGGATTGCTGACAAAAAACTGAACTTCAGGTTTTCGGGGCGGTCAGACGGGATTACGCATTCCCGACAGGAGCCCCCATGAGCGCCCGCCAGCTACTCGACCAATTATTGCAATCCGGCCAGGGCCTGGCCCGCGACGCGTCGGCCCGGGTACAGTCGGCCAGCGCCGGCGGCAATGCGCCGTCGTTCCTGGCCGGCCTGGGCAGCGGCGCGCTGGGTGCCGGCGCCCTGGGCCTGCTGCTGGGCAGCAAAAAGGCCCGCAAAATCGGCGGCAAAGTCGCCATGTACGGCGGCATGGCGGCGCTGGGCGCCCTGGCCTACCGCGCCTACGGCGACTGGCAGCGCAAGCAGGCCCAGGCGCCCGGGCAAGCCCCGCAAACCCTCGACCGGCTGCCGCCGGCGCAGGCCGAGCAGCACAGCAGCGCCATCCTGGCCGCCATGATCGGCGCCGCCAAGGCCGATGGCCATATCGGCCCCGACGAGCGCCAGTTGCTGGAAGCCGAACTGGGTAAATTGTCGGCCGAAGCCGCCGACCGCCGCTGGCTGGAAGCCGAGCTGGCCCGCCCGCTCGACCCGGCCGCCGTGGCCGCGGCCGCCCGCACCCCCGAAATGGCCGCCGAGATGTACCTGGCCAGCCTGCTGGTGGTCGACGAAGAAAGCTACATGGAACGCGCTTACCTGGACGAACTGGCCCGCCAGCTGAAACTGGCGCCCGACCTCAAAACGCAGCTCGAATCGCAGATCAAGACGCCGGCCTGAAGCGCCGGGGTCCTCAGCCTCGCGTGTCTGGCTCCGCAGGTGCCAGACACCGTACGATTCAGACAGCCTGTGCACACTTCGGTGTCTGGCACCTGCGGAGCCAGACACCTGATCGGACACCTTGGCCGGCTTCAGTGTCAGCTGTCGAGGCCGATATCCAGCACGCGGGCGCTGTGCGTCAGCCAGCCCACGGCGATCAGGTCCACGCCGGTGGCCGCCACCGCAGGAGCCGATTCCGGCGTAATGCGGCCCGAGGCCTCGGTGACGGCGCGGCCGTCCACGCGGCGCACCGCCTCGCGCAGCGTAGGCAGATCCATGTTGTCGAGCAGCACGACATCCACCCCGATATCCAGCGCCTGGTCCAGTTGTTCCAGCGTGTCGACTTCCAGTTCGATTTTCACCATGTGGCCGATGCCGGCCCGCGCGCGCTGCACGGCCTGGCGCACGCCGCCGGCCACGGCCACGTGGTTGTCCTTGATCAGCACGGCATCGTCCAGCCCGTGGCGGTGGTTGCTGCCGCCACCCACCCGCACCGCGTACTTCTGCACCGCGCGCAGGCCGGGCAGCGTCTTGCGGGTGCAGGTGACCTTGGCGCCGTGCGGGCGGATGGCGTCGGCGATCGACGCCGTGGCCGTGGCCACGCCGCTGAGATGGCACAGGAAATTCAGCGCGGTGCGCTCGGCCGTCAGCATGCCGCGCGCCGGGCCGCTGATCACGGCGATTTCCGATCCGGGGCGCAGCCGCGCGCCATCGGCCAGCACCGGCTGGAAATCGATACCGGCATCCATCAGCCGGAACGCCAGGCGGGCCAGGTCCAGCCCCGCCAGCACGCCCTCTTGCCGCGCCACCAGGCGCGTGCGCGCCTGGGCATCGGTGGGCACGATGGCATCGGTGGTGAGGTCGCCCGCGCGGCCCAGGTCTTCCAGCAGCGCTGCCCGCACCAGCGGTTCGAGCATGACGGCGGGCAGCGGCGCAACGGGCAGGTCGAAATCAGGGGCAGAATCCATGGTTATGCTCACAGCGAGTATTTATAGGATAAAAAAAGCGGCAAGACTGCCGTGCCATTTATGCTATTGCTGAGCATAAATAGTGTCAAGAGGGACCGCCCGTGTCGAGGCCGTACTCAGATATCAGGTGTCTGGCTCCCGCAGGGTGCCAGACACCGTACGATTGAGATGGCCGCTGCCGACTGCGGTGTCTGGCACCCTGCGGGAGCCAGACACCTGGCAAGACCTGGCAAGTCAAGCGCCTACTTGGGCTGGCGCGCCAGGGGCAGCTTGCTGCCCGCGATGGCGCGTTCCTGCAGCACGTCGCGCCGGAAACGGAACAGCTTGGCCGGCCGGCCGGCGCTGCCGGTGGCCATGTCGCCGGTTTCTTCGACCAGCGCCTGCTGTTCGATCAGGCGGCGGAAATTCTGCTTGTGCAGTCCACGGCCCGCCAGAGCCTCGACGGCGGTCTGCAATTGCAGCAGCGTAAAAGCCGGCGGCATCAGTTCAAACACCACCGGCCGGTACTTGATCTTGGCGCGCAGCCGCGCGATACCCGTGGCCAGGATACGGCGATGATCGTGGCGCATGGCCCGTCCCGGCAACGCCGGGCCCTCCGCCGTAGGCGCCTGGCGAGTGGCTTCAGGCACCAGTCCGGCCTCGAACAGCAGCTCGTAGCGCTGCAGCACCATGTCTTCATTCCAGGCGGCGCCGTCCAGCCCGAAAGTCAAGGCCGCGCGCTGGCGGCGGTGCGCCTGGGCCGCGCGGTCACCGGCTGCGCGCACCCATGCCTTCAGGCGCGGCGCGATCAGGTTGCCGATCAGCGCGGGCGGCCCATCGCGGTGGTCTTCCCAGGGGAAATAGCGGTACCAGTCCTGCCAGCCCACCTGCGCCACGCGGGTCTCGCCGGCTTCGCGCGTCAGGCCCAGGTAGCTGACCGAAATGGCGCGCCAGCCGCCGTCATCGGAACGATCGCGATCGGCGAAGGTGTAAAGCTGCTCGATGTATCCCAGCGGATGATGGGTCTGGGTTTCCACCCAGGCCCGCAGGCCCGCCTGCAATGAACGATGTTCCAGCTCGAAGGGCCCCGCCGGCAGGGCGCTGGCGTCTTCGGTCGTCAGCACGCGCGGCTGGCCTTGTGTAACGGCCACCAGGACGGCGACGAGTTCGGCGGAAACAGAACGTTCGATGGGATCGGTCAAGGCTGGCGCGCGGCAACAGTAGCGAAGCCTGGATTATAAGAGCCACACCGCACGGCAGCCCCGGCACACGGCCCGCCACGCCCGGATTCGCCGGCCGGCCAAAAGCTAAAGAACCGTAAATACGGCATCAAGGGCTTTCTATTCTGATTTCATTCGTGTTGAAATGATTTGCGTACACAACAAGCATCCGTCTCACGCGCAACAACAAACCAGAAGGGAGAAGCATCATGCTGCAAGACAGTAGCCGCATTGCGTACATCAGCGACCAGTTGACCATATGGGGTCCACGCATCCTGGTCGCGATTCTCATCCTGATCGTCACCCATTTCGTCGCTCGCCTGGTTCGGTGGGCGCTGATCAAGCTGGTCGACAAAATTCCATTACTGGCGAAGACCTCTTCCCAGCAAGACAACGACCTGGCCAGTTCGATGGGCACACTGGGCTATTGGGTCATCTGGCTGGTGGGCCTGCTGGTAGCCTTGCAGCCGCTCGGGCTGACCCAGGCCATGGCGCCCATCAATGCACTGACCCAGGAAGTATTCACTTATCTGCCCCGCATCGTCGGCGCCGGCATCATCTTCTTCGTAGGCGTGCTGATCGCGCGCATCGTCCGCACGATCGTGGAAACCGCCATGGGCGCCGTGAAATGGGACCGCCTGTGCTCGCGCCTGGGCAAGGCGGCCATGCCCGACGCATCCGATGCCGAGTCCGGCGCCGCCCCAGCGCCTGCCGGCGGGCGATGCAATGCATTGATACACACGGCGGGGATGCTGACATTCACGCTCATCATCATCCCTGTGGCGATTTCGGCGCTGCAAACGCTCGGGATCTCGTCCATCGTCGAACCCACCGTATTCGTCCTGCAGACCGTCCTGGACGCGATTCCGCGCATCTTCGCGGCCGCGCTGGTGCTGGCCATCGCTTATTTCATCGCCCAATGGGTGCGCAGTGTGCTTGAACAACTGCTCGTATCCACGGGTTTCGATCGAGCGCTGGCGGGTTTCGGCGGCCTGTCGGCCGACACCCGGCCATCGCGCGTGGCGGGCTGGATAGCCCTGGTTGCCATCATGCTGTTCGCCGCGATCGAGTCGGCGAGCCTGCTGAAATTCGACATTGTGGCCGTCATGCTGGGCCAGGTAACCGAACTGGGCGGTCAGGTGGTGTTCGGCAGCGCGATCGTGCTGGTCGGCGTCATCATGGCCCGCCTGGTGGCCCGCCTGGTGGGCGATGCCGTGGGAGAAAGCGGCCTGCCATCCATCCTGAAGTACGCCATCATCGCGCTGGCGGTAGCAATGGGTTTGCGCTTCATGGGCCTGGCCAACGAAATCGTCAACCTCGCGTTCGGCCTGATACTGGGTTCGGCCGCCGTGGCGTGCGCGCTGGCGTTCGGCCTGGGCGGACGCGAAACAGCGCACCAACTGCTGCAACGCTGGGTCAATGAGCGCAAAGCCAAAGGCGGCGTGCCTGGCCAGCCCGGGGCGACCCCGCAGGGCAACCGCGACGAAACATAATAAACGCGCCGCACAACGGTCCCGCCCGGCAGCCCTGCCCGGCAAACAAGCCCGGCTTCGTGCAACAGCCCCTTGCAAACGACACATGTCAGACACATGGCGTCAACCCCGCCGAGCCGCGCCGGGCCTAACATGGAAGGCAGGCGACGCGGGGCCGCGGCGCAAGGCCGCGGTGCTGCAACATGACAGGAGGCCTTCATGAACAAGACTGCCCGACAAAACCTTCCGTCGGAACACGCTGACGACCGCTGGCCGAAGACGCCCACGCACGTCAGCAAGGGAACCGGCATCATGCCCATGCCCGACGAGGCCCCCGACGTGGCCGGACGCGCCCGGCGCGGACGCGCCATCGCCGAGCCGGGCGACCCCGGCGTGATCACTCCCGAAGACGACGTGCTGGATACCTCGCACCTGCACCGCCGGGGCCGCTGACGCGCATCGCCGCGCCCCGGAAGCTACAGTCTGGCGCGACGCTCGTCCAGCGCCTCGCGCAGGCGCAGGTAGGCCGTGCGCCCCAGCTGCAGCGGCGGCGCCTGATTCATGAACTCGACCTGGGCCGCCAGGCTGCTTTCCGCCATCACCCGGCCCACCTGGTCCAGGTTCACGACCACCGAGCGCGATACTTGCGCAAACGGCAGCGCGCCCAGCTGCGGCAGCAGGCTTTTCAGAGTGGCGTACATCAGCAGGGTCTCGGCCTGTTCGACATGCAGCTTCACATAATCGCGCTGGGCCACCAGCGCCGCCAGCGCCTGTGTGCGGATCAGCCGGTTGTGCCCCTGGTGGCGCACCGTCAGGAACGCCGCATCGCCCCAGGGGCGGTTCAGGCGCGTGTACAGGCGCTGGACGGCCTGGCGCAGGCGCTCGATGCCGACGGGCTTGAGCAGGTAGTCCACTGCATCGACTTCGAACGCGCGCGTCGCGTACGGCGCATGGGCGGTCACGAAAACCAGCTGGGGCTGGCAGTCCAGAGCCGACAGCACATCGAATGACGTGCTGTCGGTCAGTTCGATGTCCAGGAACACCGCATCCGGCCGGTGCTGGTTGATCGTGTCGATGGCGCCTTGCAGGCAGGCCGCCTCGGCCACTACCTGCGGGCCATCCAGCGATTCGATCAGGCGGCGCAGATAGCGGCGTGCGGGGGCTTCATCGTCGACAACCACTACGCGCAGCATCAGGCTTCCCGCAAGCAGGACCAGACCGCGCGGCGGGGCTGGCCGGAACAGGGTTCGTGCAAATCGGCTTCCAACACGGTAATTCCCCCAACAGCCCCTGGCGGGCGCCATGTCGAGCGCGGCCCGGACTGGCCGGCGCGCCAGGACATGCATGATTGAGCAATCATGAGTGATGAATTGTCGTCGAATATGGTGGCATTAGGAAAGCGGCGCTTTACAGCAGCATGGCAATCCGGCCGGCAACCGCCGCAAGAGCCCACCAGCGGGCCGGCAGCCGTGCCATACTGTCGCGGCTCGACAAGCCGCGCGCCCGCCCCAGAACCGGCGGGTCACCCACCACAAACCATCGGCCGGCGCGACGCCTGCTTCCCTCAGGAGACCTTTCATGCGTGCCGTGGCTATTGCACTGTCATGCGGACTGATTGCGGGGTGTGCCGCGCCCGCCGCCAACCAGGCCTACCGGGCCGACAACTCGGTGTTCTTCACCGATGCGAAGCAACTGCGCCCTGTCGCGGGTACGCCCGGCCTGTCGCGCTATGTCACGCCCGACTATGCCCGGCAGCGGCAACGCATCAAGTCGGTCTACCTGGCGCCTATCGAAGTCTGGCTGTCGCCGGATTCGCCGTACAAGGGCTTGACCGCGACTGACGTCGCCACCCTGACCGCCTCGTTCCGGCAAGCCTTCCTGAAAGACCCGTTACGCCGCTACCCGGTGGTGGAACAGCCGGGGCCGGACAGCATGGTGGTGCGTGTCGCCCTGACCGACGTCATGCTGACCGAGCCGCGCACGCGGCTGCTGGGATACACGCCGGTGGGCCTGGCGGTACGGGCGATCAGAAAGTCCCAGGGCATCAGCCCCACGCTGGTCGACCGCCTGGGCTACCAGACCGAAGCCACGCTGGGCGTGGGCGGCCCTACCCTGTTCGCGGTGCGCCTGCAGGGCGTGCAGCTGTCCAACCCGGCTGCCGACCAGAAACAGCGGCTGGATCAGATGCCGGCGCAGATCGCGCAACAGGCCGCGCGGCTGCGGGCCACGCTGGAAGCCCTGCCCTGAAGGCAGCGCGGCCTGCCGCGCCGGATCATGCAAAGGTGATGCCGGCGTCCCGGATGACCTTGCCCCACTTGGCCAGATCGGCCCGGACCTGGCGTGCCAGGTCGTCAGGCGTGCCGGGCTGCGGCTCATAGCCCTGGCTGCGGATCGCCTCCTGGACCTCCGGGTTGGCCAGCGCGTCGTTCATCGCGGCATTGGTCTTTTGCACCACCTCGGGCGGCAGTCCAGCCGGCCCGAACATGGCGAACCAGATGCTGGCCTCGAAGCCCGGCATGCCCTGCTCGGCCACGGTAGGCACATCGGGCAGCGCCGAGGCGCGCGTCGCCGACGTGACGGCCAGCGCCCGCACCCGGCCGGACTGCACATGTGGCACCGCCGTGGCCATCGACGAGAACAGCACGGGCACCTGCCCGCCCACCAGGTCGGCCATGGCCTGGTTGCCGCCCTTGTAGGGCACGTGCGTAAGCTGGATGCTTGCCATCTGCTGCAGCAGCTCGGCGGCCAGGTGGCCCGCGCCGCCGATGCCCGAGGTGCCGTAGTTGATGACGCCCGGCTGCGCCTTGGCCAGCGCGATCAATTCCTTCAAGTTGCGCGCCTGCACCGACGGGTGCACAACCAGCAGGGTGCCGCCCGTGCAGCCCATGCCGATCGGCGTGAAGCTGGCGATCGGGTCATAGCTGAGCTTCTTGCCATTGGGCAGGATAGCCAGCGGCCCCGAGTCGGCAAAATGCAGGGTGTAGCCGTCGGGGTCGGCCTTGGCGGCGTAGTCGGCGGCAATGGTCGCGCCGGCGCCGGGCTTGTACTCGAAAATCACCGGCTGGCCCAGCGTGTCGTTCAGCCTGGGCCCCAGCGGCCGGGCCGTGCCGTCGGAAGCGCCGCCGGCCGGATACCCGACAATGACCCTGATGGGGCGCTGCGGCCAGCCGCCGGATTGTGCGCCCGCCAGGCCGGGCAGCCCGATCAGCGGCAGGCCCAGGCCGGCCGCCAGCACACGGCGCCGCTGTTCTTGGAATTCGATGGCCTTCATGTCTCTCCTCCTCGTTGGTGTTGCCTTGTTGTGGAATGGGCGGCAAATACGTTTCAAGGCTGCAGCAGCACGGTGCCATTGAACGTGCGGCCTTCAAGCAGCGCATGCGCCTGCGCCGCTTCCGCCAGCGGCAGCTTGGCGGCAATATCAATGCGCAGGCCTCCGCTGGCCAGCAGCTCGAAGAGTTCGCGGGACGCGGTCTCCAGATCCGACCGCAGCGCAATGTAGGTTCGCAGCGTCGGCCGGCAGACCGATAGCGATTTGCTGTGCAGGCGCTGCAGCGGAAACGCCGGCACCTGCCCCGACGCGGTGCCGTAATTGACGGCCAGCCCCATGGGCCGCAGGCAGTCGAGCGACCCCATGAAGGTGTCGGCGCCCACCGAGTCGTACACCACGGGCACTCCCGCGCTGTCGGTGATGCGCGCCACTTCTTCGACGAAATTCTGCTGCCGGTAGTTGATGGCGTGGTCGCACCCGAGCCGGGTCACGAGATCCGCCTTGGCATCGCTGCCCACCGTGCCGATCACCACGGCCCCCAGCCGCTTGGCCCACTGCACCAGCAGCTGGCCGACGCCGCCGGCAGCCGCATGCACCAGGATGGTGTCGCCGGGCTGTACGCGGTACAGCCGCTTCAGCAAGTAGTGGCAGGTCAGGCCGCGCAAATAGGTAGCAGCCACCAGGCCATCGTCCAGCCCATCGGGAATGCGCACCAACCGCTCCGCTGGCAGAACGCGGTGCCCGGCGTAACTGCCCAGGCCGACGTTGGCGTGGGTGACGCGGTCGCCCGGCTGCAAATCCGTCACGCCGGGCCCGACGGCTTCGACCACCCCGTTGGCCTGCACGCCCGGAACGAAGGGCGGCTGCGGCGCGTCGCCATGCAGCTGGCCGGTGCGGTGGTACACATCGACAAAATTCACGCCGATTCCGGTGTGGCGCACCAGCACCTGGCCCACGCCGGGCGCCGGCACATCGATTTCGCCAAACTCCAGTACCTGCGGGCCGCCAAAGGCCGTGATGCGAACGCAATCAGTCTTCATGCTCGAACCTTCCTGAGAAACAACGGGGGACGCTTTTCCATGAAGGCACGCGCGCCTTCCAGATAGGCTTCGCTGACAAAAGTGGAGACACCCAGTATCTACACCAGCCTTATAAATATATTTATAATTATCGTCAATACATTTGATTGCTAGACATATCCTGGGCAAAACTGCCGGTGGCATATACTTTGCGCGCACAGACATACCCACACCAGAGCGCCCCGGCAAGGCGCCCGGCCAGCGCACAACCCCCGGAAAAACAGTTCTCGATGAAGGCCCGCGAGCGCATCCACCAGAGCATCGAATCACAAATCGCCAGCGGCCAGCTGCTGCCCGGCGATCCCATCAGCGAAGACGCCCTGATCACGCAATTCGGTGTCTCGCGCACCCCCGTGCGCGAAGCCATGCTGCAGATGCAGGCCGAGGGCCTGCTGACCAGCCTGCCGCGCGGCGGCGTAGTGGTCGCCAAGATGAACGTGGCGCAGCTGTTTTCGATGTGGGAACTGCTGGCCGAGCTGGAAGGCATGTGCGCGCGCTACGCCTGCGAGCGCATGAGCAAGGAAGAGCGCACCCGCCTCGAGGCCGCGCACCAGGCCGGCGCCGAGGCCGTACGCCTGGACGACGAAATCGCCTGGCAGGCGGCCAATATGGCATTCCATGAATGCCTGTACGAAGGGGCGCGCAATCCTTACCTGCGCCAGGAAATCCTGCGCATGCGGATGCGCACCCAGGCCTATCGCAAGCACGCGTTCGGGGCGGTTGGGCGGCTGAGCATCTCGCACCGCAGCCATGCGCTGATCGTCAAGGCGATTCTGGCGAACAACAGCGGTGCCGCCGCGCGCGCGGCCTTTAAGCACATGAGCCCCGACGCCAAGGACCTGGTCATGAACCTGCCCAAGGACCTGCTGGGCTGACCGCGCCTCTGTCCCCGGCTGCAGCCCGTCTCCGTGATGCCGCCGTGTAGCTCCGGATAGCGCCGGCACATTAGCCCGGAGCGCGCAGGATCGCTGAAGATCTTTTCGAAGGCGCTCAGCCCTTCGGATAGCCCGGCACCGCTACCGTGGCACCCTGCACCCCATGCCGCGCCAGCGATTCCCCGGCCAGCCCGCTGGCCTTGGCATCTTCGACGAAGGCATTCAGGAAGGCACATGCCTCTTCGCTGCGTCGGCGGGACGTGGCCAGCGACTGGTATATCGCCATGAAACGCCCGGGCAGCATGCGCAGGCCCGGCCATTTCGCCATATCGGCCTGCATCTGCTGCCGCACGCCGGCTGCCGCCTCCAGACCTTGCTCGGCAAACGCCGCCACCACCTGCCCCGACCCCTGTACCTGGATGACCTGCGCCTGCTTCAACACCCTTTCCAGATGCAGAGCATAGGCGCTGCCGGCGCCTACCGCCACGCGCACGCCTGCTGCGTCGACCTGCTCATTGCTGCGCAGCGCCGATGAATCCGGCACGACGTACACGCCCTCCATCTGCACATATGGCGGCGTGAAATGCAGCATGCCAGCACGCATGGGATCAATGGCGAAAAAACCGATATCGGCGGCCTCTTCCTGCACAATATCCACACATGCCTTGGCCGAGGCTTGTGGCAGCAATGCCACTGGCACACCCAGGCGCTGCGCCAGCGCGCGCGCCAGGTCGGCCGCAAGCCCGCGCGGCTCGCCGCCATCCCTTCCCCCCGAACACAGCACCGGGTTCGCCAAATTGATGGCGGCCCGCAGCCGCCCGGTAGGCGCCAGTACCGCGGCCAGCGGATGCGGCAGAGCCGCCGGGTCAAATGTTGCCATGCTTATTGCGCCGTGATGCCGGCTTTCTTGATGATCTCCGGCCATTGCGCCAACTCCTTGGTAATGCGCTTGTCCAGCACTGCGGCGGATTCGCCTAGCGGCCGCGTACCAGTTGCTTCCAGCTTGGCCGCCACGTCCTTGTCGTGCACGGCCTGCATGAAGGCCTTTTCCAGTTTGGCGCGCACATCGGCCGGCGTCTGCGCCGGCGCCACGATACCGATCCAGTAAGCGGACTCGAAACCCGGGTAGCCTGACTCAGATACGGTCGGCACATCGGGCAACTGCGGCATGCGCTCCGTGCTGGTTACCGCGTACAGCTTCAACTTGCCGGTGCGCACGAATTGGGCCGCGCTGATGTAGGCATCCATCTTTACGTCATAGACGCCGCCGACCAGATCAGTCAGTGCCGGCGCCGCTCCCCGGTAGGGCACGTGCGTCATTTCCAGGCCGGCGCGGTCGCGCAGCAATTCCATCGACAGATGCGGAAAGGTGCCCGCTCCGGCTGTACCGAATGTCAGCTTGTGCGCTTTCGCATACTTGATGAACTCGGCAAAATTGTCGGGCGGCAGCGAGGCCTTGGCTACCAGCAGGCCCGGCATGTCGACCATCAGCGCAATGGGCACGAAATCCTTCGCCGTGTCGTAAGGCAGTTTCTTGTAGATGGACGGATTCGCGGTATGCGAGGTGGTGGCCACCAGCAGCGTATAGCCGTCGGGCTGCGCTCGCGCCACGACGTCCGAGCCGATCGAGCCGCCCGCGCCCGCCCGGTTTTCCACCACAACGCTCTGGCCCAGTATCTGCGACACCTTGGCACCGACCAGGCGTGTAACCATGTCAGTACTGGCGCCGGGGGAGAATGGCACTATCAGGTGAATAGGCTTGCTGGGAAAATCATCGGCTGCATGCACCGCCTGCGCGGAAAATGCAACGGCCAGCCCCAGTGCGAATGCCATCAAACTCGTTTTCATGATTGTCTCCTGGTGGGCAGCCATGCCGCCCGCTAATGTTGTTATGGACCCTTCCGGCCTGGACAGCCGTGCCCCTAGCCACCGTACAAGGTGTTCGGATTGGCGACCAGAATCCGCTGGCGATCGGCTTCGGACGGCGCCCAATCCGCCAGCAGGTCGAACAGTTCGCCGTCATTCGGCATGCCGCGATCGAGCATATTGACGTGAGGCCAATCGGACCCCCACACCATGCGCTCAGGCGCGTGCTCGATGAACTTGCGTGCGATTGGGGTTACCGCGGCGTAGGGCATGTCACCCTTGGCGCAGCGCATTGGCCCGGACAGCTTGATCCAGACACGGCCCGTATCCAGCATCTTCAGAATGGTAGTCATGGCGGGCTGGTCCGTGCCCTTGGCGGCGGGCACACTGCCGAAGTGGTCCAGCACGATCCTTGTGCTGGGCAGATCGAGCAGTTGCTGCGCGTACTCGACGATATCTTCGCCGTGCGGATAGAAATGCACAGGCCAGCCGATGTTCTCGGCTTGTGCGGCCATGTTCGGCAAAATCTGCGGCAGGTTCGACGCCCGGCGCGCGCTGACGAAGCGCACCCCGCGCACCCCCAACGCGTGCAGGCGCGCGAGCTCGGCGTCGAGCAGTTCGTCAGGCGGCAGGATCACGCCGATGAAGCGCTCGGGGTAGCGCCTCAGCACGTCTTCCATATAGCTGTAGTCGCGCCCGTATCCCCCTCCGCTGACCACAACGCTCTTGGCCAATCCCAAGGTATCCATCATGCGGATAGCGGTTTCCGGCAGCGCCTCGCCGGATACATAAGGGCTGTCCGGATCAAAAGGGTATTGTTTTTCCGGCCCGAACAGGTGAATCTGGCAGTCCCAGCCGCCTGGCGGCACGCTCATGCGCGGCGGCTTGGGATTGGGATCGGGCGGGGGAGTCAGGTAAGGCATGTTGCAGTGTCTCCTTGTCGAAACAGGCTTGCGGGCGAGGCGATCGACCGATGAAATCCTGATGACCGTAGTATCCTGACGACCGTAGCAGCGGGCTAATACCTTGTTACCTCTGGGTGATGCTCTTTTCTTATCAACCCGTCCCGCCCCGCGCCAGGAACTGCCATGGACTGCGGCCAAAGCAAACCGCCGTTACCCCGCATCGAACCGAATCTGCGGCGCCTGCGCGCCGTCGGCGAGGTGGCGCGCTGCGGCAGCGTACGCCGCGCAGCCCAAACCCTGTACCTGACACAACCCACCGTCACCCGCGCCGTGCAGAAGCTGGAGCGCGACATCGGCCTTCCCCTGTTCGAACGCACCGCGGGCGGTATGACCTGCACGCCATACGGCAACGCAGTATCTCGGCGCGCCCGTCTGATGCAGGCCCATCTGGACAAGGCTGGCGTGGAACTTGCCGCATTGCAGCAAGGCCTATGCGACCGCCCGCCGTCCGCGCTGGCCCATGCGCTGACACATCGCCATCTGCAGGCCCTGATTGCCATCGCCGACCACGGCACGCAAAGCGCCGCCGCCGCGCAACTGCAGATATCGCAACCTGCCGTCACGCAGGCATTGAGCAACCTGGAACAACTGGCCGGGCTGCCCCTACTGTTGCGCACCAGTCGCGGCATGGCCGCGACCGCGGCGGGCGAAGTCCTGATACGGCGCGGCAAACTGGCCTTAGCCGAATTGGCGGCATTGCGCAGCGACATTGCGGAACACCTGGGCATGGTGATGGGCAGTGTCAACGTAGGCGTGCTGCCCCTGGCGGGCACGCTGCTGGTTCCGCGCGCAATCAATCGCCTGTTGCAGACCCATCCCGACCTGCATGTGAGCCTGGTCGACGGCCCCTACGACACTTTGCTGCAGAAGCTGCGCTGCGGAGACCTGGACGTGGTAGTGGGCCCCTTGCGCACCCCCTGCCCGGCCCACGATGTACAGCAGCAGGCCTTGTTCGATGGCGAACTGTCCGTCATTGCCCGCAAGGGCCATCCCCTGGGGCAACAACGGGGCCTCGTGCTGGCCGACCTGCACAACTGGCCCTGGGTATTGCCCGGCAGCAGGACACCTGCGCGCCTGCTGATAGAACGAGTCATGCGCAATGCCGGCCTGGACGTGCCGGACAATCCCGTCGAGGCGAACGGACTGGCAACGTTGCGCGCATTGCTGATGGAAAGCGATCGCATCACCATCATTTCACGGCACCAGATCTATTTCGAGGAACGCGGTGAACTGCTCGGCGTGCTGCCCGTTAAATTGGAAGACACTGCGCGCTCCATAGGCATCACGACACGCATCGACGCCTCGCACCCCCAGGGAGTACTTGCCTTGCTGGAGCAGCTGCGCAGCGTGGCTGCGGAACCGCTCTTGGCCTGATCGGCCCGCGGGTCCAGGGTGCACACCTATCGGCCCGGCCCTGGAAATGCCACTCCCCTCAAAGCAGAGTATGTGTGCTGCCCACTGTTAAGGCGACCTGAACAACAAAAAACCCTAAGAATTTGATTTCTCAGGGTTTTTTGGTTTTCGTGAGCTTCGAAAGACGAATGCTTGGCGGACAGAGGGGGATTCGAACCCCCGATACGCTTATCACGTATACACGCTTTCCAGGCGTGCGCCTTCAACCACTCGGCCACCTGTCCTGATCCGGAAACGCATGGGCCCTGGCTGCCGGGCAAGCCGGGCAAGGGGCAAATGCGAATCCGCGATTCTAACAGAATGGCGCGGCGCTGGCATTTGCGGGCGCCACGGGGATCTGGTGCCTGGCTCCCGCCAGGGTGCCAGACACCGCACAGTTGAGACGGCCACTGCACACTTCGGTGTCTGGCACCCTGGCGGGAGCCAGACACCTGGATACTCGCACTCAGTTCCCTTCCGGCTGCGAATTGGCGGGATTCACTTCCCGGTACGAGCTGACGGTGCCGTCGGGTTCGGTTTCTTCCAGCCGCACCTTGAACCCCCACAAGCGCCCCAGGTGCTTCATGACCTGGTCGGCATCGTCGCCGGCCAGCGGCCGGCCGCGGGTCTGCAGGTGGCGCAGCACCAGCGAGCGGTCGGATTCGCGCCGGTAGCGCACGATCTGGATGTCGGGCACCTGGTTGTCGCGGTTGTGCTGTTCGGCCAGCAGCTTGCGGATCTGCCGGTAGCCCTCGTCGTCGTGGATGGCGGCCACTTCCAGCACCGGACTGGCCTGGTGGTCGGCGATGGCGAAGAAGCGGAATTCGCGGATCAAGCGCGGCGACAAGTACTGCGAGATGAAGGATTCGTCCTTGAAGTTGCGCATGGCGAAGTCCAGCGTCTTCACCCAGTCGCTGCCGGCGATGTCGGGAAACCACTTGCGGTCTTCCGGCGTGGGCGATTCGCAGATGCGCCGGATGTCCTGCATCATGGCGAAGCCCAGGGCATACGGGTTGATGCCGCCGTAGCCCTGTTCGTCGAAGCCGCGCTGGCTGACCACGTTGGTGTGGCTCTGCAGGAACTCCATCATGAAGCCGTCGTTGACCAGGCCCTTCTGGTGCAGGCGGTTCAGCAGGGTGTAGTGCCAGAATGTGGCCCAGCCCTCGTTCATGACTTTGGTCTGCCCCTGCGGATAGAAGTACTGCGCGATCTTGCGCACGATGCGCACCAGCTCTCTCTGCCAGGGTTCGAGCTTGGGTGCGTGCTTTTCAATGAAATACAGCAGGTTTTCTTCCGGCTCGGGCGGGAAGGCGATGCGCCGCTTTTCTTCGGCCGGGTCGGGCTCGGTACGCGGCAGCGTGCGCCACAGGTCGTTGTACTGCAGGCGCGCGTGCTCTTCGCGCTCGGCCTGGCGCTGCGCTTCTTCGCGGTACGACGCGGGCGCCGGACGCTTGTAGCGGTCGACCCCGTGCGGGGTGAGCGCATGGCAGGAATCCAGCAGCGCCTCGACGGCATCGATGCCATAGCGGCTTTCGCAGTCCATGACGTACTTGCGGGCGAACACCAGGTAGTCCAGGATGCTGTCCGCATCGGTCCATTGGCGGAACAGATAATTGCCCTTGAAGAAAGAATTGTGGCCGTAGCAGGCGTGTGCGATCACCAGCGCCTGCATGGCCATGGAATTCTCTTCCATCAGGTAGGCGATGCAGGGGTTGGAGTTGATCACGATTTCGTAGGCCAGCCCCTGCATGCCGCGCCGGTAGAACTGCTCGTTACGAATGAATTCCTTGCCGTACGACCAGTGCGGATAGCCGATGGGCAGGCCCGCCGACGCATAAGCGTCGAGCATCTGCTCGGACGTAATGACCTCGATCTGGTTCGGGTAGGTGTCCAGACCGTACTCTTCGGCCACCTCGGCGATGGCCTCGTCATAGCGCTGGATCAGTTCGAACGTCCACTCGGAACCTTCGGAAATGGGCCGGGCCCGCCCAAGAGCCTCCAGCTCGGCACGAGAGCCCACGATGGCATTCATGCTGTTTCCTTTTTGAACAGGTCATGGAACACGGGGTAGATCTCGCCGCGTTCGCAGATGCGGCGCATTACGAAATGCGGCGCCGTTTCCTGCTCGTATTCGGCCCACAGGCTGCTCTTGCGGGCCTCTTGCGAGTCGGGAACCTCGATATAGGCAAAGTAGCGGGTGGCCGGCAGCAGGTTCTCGGCCAGAAAGCGCGCGCTCTTGCCCGCGTCGGCGCCGAACGAATCGCCGTCGCTGGCCTGCGCGGCATACACGTTCCAGGCGCTGGGCGGGTAGCGCTGCTGCACGATCTCGTGCATCAGTTCCAGCGCCGACAGCACGATGGTGCCGCCGCTCTTGGGGTCGTAGAAGAAGGTGTGCTCGTCCACCTCTTCGGCGTTGTCGGTGTGGCGAATGAACACCACATCCACGTGCTCGTACTTGCGCGACAAAAACAGGTACAGCAGCGTGAAAAAGCGCTTGGCCAGGTCTTTCTTGCCTTCGTCCATGGACCCGGACACGTCCATCAGGCAGAACATCACCGCGCGCGCCATGGGCATGGCCACCGACACGCGGTTGCGGTAGCGCAGGTCCAGGTCGTCCAGGAACGGCAGGCGGGCCAGCCGGTTAGTGCAGTCTTCCACTTCCTGGCGCAGCGCATCGATCTCGGCCTGCGGCGCGCCCGCGGCTATGGCCGCGTCCAGCTTGGCCTGGGCGGCTTCCAGTTCGGCGCGCGCCGCCACGCCCAGCGCCACACGGCGCGACAGCGAAGCCTTCAGGGTGCGGCTGACGCTCAGCAGGCTGGGCGAACCGGTTGTGGTGTAGCCCGCGCGCTGCCATTTTTTCTGGGTGACATCGCCCAGCTGCGTGCGGATCAGGTGCGGCAGTTCCAGGTCTTCGAAGAACAGGTTCAGGAACTCGGCGCGCGACAGGCTGAAGGTGAACTGGTCCACCGATTCGCCTTCGCCGGGTTCGGATCCGCCCTCGCCGTCCGAGCCCGAAGGCCGCGGAAAAGTGTCGCCCTTGGCGAATTCGCGGTTGCCGGGATGCACCAGCTCGCGATCGCCGCCCTGGCCGTGCCGGAAATGCGGCTCGGAGATATCGCGCGCGGGCAGGTTGATTTCCCCGCCCTGGTCCATGTCTTCGATGGACCGCTCGCGCACCAGATCCTGCACGGCCCTGCGGATCTGGTCTTTGTATCGCCTGAGAAAGCGTTCGCGGTTGACCGCGCTTTTATTGCGGCCGTTCAGACGCCGATCGATCAGTGAATTCATGATTCACCTCGCTCAGGATGATTTCCTCACTCTCAAGTACCACTCGCACAGCAGGCGGACCTGCTTCTCGGTATAACCCTTGTCGACCATGCGGTCGACAAAGCTCTGGTGCTTGCTCTTGTCTTCGGCCGAGGCCTTGGCGTTGAAGGAAATGACCGGCAACAGGTCTTCGGTGTTCGAGAACATTTTCTTCTCGATCACTTCGCGCAGCTTTTCATAGCTGGTCCAGGTGGGGTTGCGGCCGGCGTTGTTGGCGCGGGCGCGCAGCACGAAGTTGACGATCTCGTTGCGGAAGTCTTTGGGGTTGGCAATGCCCGCGGGCTTCTCGATCTTTTCCAGCTCGTCGTTCAGGGCGCTGCGGTCGAAGCTTTCGCCGGTTTCCGGGTCGCGGAATTCCTCGTCCTGGATCCAGCAATCGGCAAACGTGACATAGCGGTCGAAAATGTTCTGCCCGTACTCGGAATACGATTCCAGGTAGGCGGTCTGGATTTCCTTGCCGATGAATTCGGCGTAGCGCGGCGCCAGATAGCCCTTGATGAAATCCAGGTAGCGGCGCCGGATTTCTTCAGGATAGTCTTCGCGGCCGATGCGCTGTTCCAGCACGTACATCAGGTGCACCGGATTGGCGGCGACTTCGGTCTGGTCGTGATTGAACACGCTGGACAATATCTTGTAGGCAAAGCGGGTGGACACCCCCGTCATGCCTTCATCGGTGCCGGCGTAGTCTTTGTATTCCTGCAGCGCCTTGGCTTTCGGGTCGACGTCTTTCAGCGTTTCGCCGTCGTACACGCGCAGCTTGGAATAAATACTGGAATTCTCGGGCTCTTTCAGGCGGGTCAGCACCGAGAACTGCGCCATCATGTCCAGTGTGCCCGGCGCGCACGGCGCCTCGGCCAGCGAACTGTTGCGCAGCAGCTTGCGGTAGATATCGACCTCTTCGGTTACCTGCAGGCAGTACGGCACCTTGACGATGTAAATACGGTCGAGAAAGGCCTCGTTATGCTTGTTGTTGCGGAAAGTCTGCCACTCGGATTCGTTGGAGTGCGCCAGGATCAGGCCATTGAACGGAATGGCCGAAAAGCCCTCGGTACCCTTGAAGTTGCCTTCCTGCGTGGCAGTCAGCAAGGGGTGCAGCATCTTGATGGGCGCCTTGAACATCTCGACGAATTCCAGCAGGCCCTGGTTGGCCAGGCACAGGCCGCCCGAATAGCTGTAGGCGTCGGGGTCGTCTTGCGAGTGGCGGTCGAGCTTGCGGATATCGACCTTGCCCACCAGCGAGGAAATGTCCTGGTTGTTTTCGTCGCCCGGCTCGGTCTTGGCGATGGCAACCTGGCGCAGCACCGACGGATTCAGCCGCACCACGCGGAACTGCGAGATATCGCCGTCGAATTCTTTCAGGCGCTTGACCGCCCACGGCGACATGATGCCGCTCAGGTAGCGCCGCGGAATGCCGTATTCTTTTTCGAGCGTTTCGCCGAAACGGTCGGGGTGAAACAGCCCCAGCGGCGTCTCGTTGACGGGCGAGCCCTTCAGCGCGTAGATGGGATAGGCTTCCATCAGCGCCTTCAGGCGCTCGGCAATGGAAGATTTGCCGCCGCCCACCGGCCCCAGCAGATACAGAATCTGCTTGCGCTCTTCCAGGCCCTGCGCGGCGTGCTTGAAGAACGCCACGATCTGGTCAATGACGTCTTCCAGGCCGAAAAATTCTTTGAATGCGGGGTAGCGCCGCACGATCCGGTTGGAAAACAGCCTTGACAGGCGGGGATCGTTGCGTGAATCGACCAGTTCTGGCTCGCCTATTGCCGCCAGCATGCGTTCCGCAGGGCTGGCATAGGCCATCGGGTCTTGCTTGGCCAGTGCCAGATATTCCTCGAGGGAAAGTTCGGTTTCCTGGTCTTTCGCGTAAAGCGACTTGAAGCCTTCGACGATGTTTTGCACGGATAACCTCCTACAGCGCATGGTCGGTTAATAAGTTCCGTCATCCCATTGTGTTCCTCATTGCCCGATGTCGCTAGACTTTATGGTAATGGGGTCATGCACATCATCTTGATATGTTGCTTTCGCCACACACCATAGATTGGGTTAGCGGACTTATTTACGTTTAGGCTGCCGGGCTCTGAAACAGTTCCGCGAATCACGCAAAGATTCATGGATGCGCGTTTCAATGCGTAGCGCGCCGCCGCGCTTGCTGTTGGCACAGCAAGCGGCGGGACCACCGCAATAACGTCGTAATAATTTGGCAGCCAGGCGCCGCAAGCGCTAGCAATTTGCGCCGCGGGCCGCCCGTGCGCGGCTTATTTCATGTCATCGGGCCGCGGCGCAGCCAGCATGCGTTCGACATAGCGCGCAATGGTGTCGACTTCGAGATTGACGCGATCGCCCGGTTTCACATTACGCAGCGTCGTTACCGCTTGAGTGTGCGGAATGATGTTGATACTGATGTCGCATCCTTCGGCAACATCGGTAACGCGATTGACCGTCAGGCTGATGCCGTTGACGGTAATCGCCCCCTTGTAAGCCAGAAAACGCGCCAGATGCGGCGGTACCCGGATGGCCAGTTCGCGCGATTCGCCTACCGTGTCGAAGCGCAAGACGGTTCCCAGTCCGTCGACATGGCCGGACACCAGATGGCCGCCGATCTGGTCGCCCACGCGCAGCGATTTTTCCAGGTTGACTTCGCCTTGGCGGTCCAGCCCCACCGTCAGGTTCAGGCTTTCGCGCGACACGTCAACCTGGAATTGCCGGCCGTCGAGCGCAATGACGGTCATGCACGCTCCCTGCACCGCGATGGAATCACCGATGCCGACGTCGCCCAGGCCCAGCTCGCCCGCATCGATCTGCAGGCGCACACCGCCCTGCCCGGCTTCGTCCAGGGGTTCCAGGCGGACAATGCGGCCCACTGCCGCGACCAGGCCAGTAAACATGAAAAAATCTCCTGCGATCAGTACGGTAAGTAGAACATCAACGGCATATTGCCGCCTCGCGCAGCACGCGCCAGCGCGCCGGATCGCGTGCGCGCAGGCGCAGGTCGGGGCCGATGCGCGCGAAGTCGGTGAATTCGAGCCGCCGGGCGCTATCAAGGTGCTCGATCAGCGGCAGGCGCAGCATGGCGGCGGCATCGCCCAGCAGCACCGGCGCCAAGTATGTCAGCAGTTCGTCGACGCAGCCAGCCGACATCAGCGCGCCGCCCAGCCCGGCGCCAGCCTCGACGTGCACTTCGTTGATGTCGTGTTCGCCCAGCCAGCGCATCATGGCCGGCAGGTCGACACGGCCGGCGTCCTGGCCGGGCAGCTCCACCACGCGCACATTGCGCCCGGCCAGGCGGGCCGCCTTGGCCGGATCGGCGCGTGCCGTAAAAATAATGGTCTCGGTGCCGTCGAACAGGCGGGCGTCTTCCGGAATGGCGAAACGCCCGTCCACCACGGCCTTGCGCGGCGCGCGCGGGGTGGCCACGGCGCGCACGTCCAAGCGCGGGTTGTCTTTCAGCACGGTGCCCATGCCGGTCAGCACCACGCAGCTGCGGGCGCGCCAGGCGTGGCCGTCGGCGCGCGCCGCCTCGCCGGTAATCCATTGCGATACGCCATTATGCAGGGCGCTGCGGCCGTCCAGCGAGGCCGCCATCTTCACCCAGGCCCATGGGGCGCCCCGGCTCATGCGTGCGACGAATCCGGCATTGATTTCCAGCGCCTCGTCCAGGCAGACATTGCCGGTGACCGCGATGCCGGCCTCGCGCAGGCGCGCCAGCCCGCGCCCAGCCACCCGCGGGTTGGGGTCGCCCATGGCCACCACCACGCGTGCCGGCCCCGCTGCCGCCACCGCATCGGCGCAGGGCGGCGTGCGGCCGTGGTGACTGCAGGGTTCCAGGCTGACATACAGGGTGGCGCCCTGCACCGATTCGCCGCGCGCGGCGGCGTCGCGCAAGGCGCAGATTTCGGCATGCGGCCCGCCGGGCGGCTGGGTGGCGCCCTCGCCCAGCACCCGGCCGTCGCGCACGATCACGCATCCGACGCGCGGGTTGGGCGTAGTGGTGTACATGACGGAACGGGCCAGTGCCAGGGCGCGGCGCATCCAGATAAGATCGTCGGGGTCGGTCACGGAAGTCACGCCTGCGGAAGTCACGCTGCGATTGTATGTCGGCCAGGAGGAAGCCCCGAGCCAGGTTGGCGCCAGGTGTCTGGCTCCGCAGGTGCCAGACACCGTGCTATTGAGACAGTCGCTGCATACTTCGGTGTCTGGCACCTGCGGAACCAGACACCTGGCCGACCCTATTTGCGCAGCTTGCCAGGCAGCATGGGGCCCTGCATTTCGCGGATGGCTTCGACGAATTCGCCGATGTCTTCGAAGTTTTTGTACACCGAGGCAAAGCGCACATAGGCGACCTTGTCGAGCTTCTTGAGTTCGGCCATGACCAGTTCGCCGATGCGCTCGGTGGACACTTCGCGCTGGCCGCTGGCCAGCAGGGTTTCTTCGATGCGCGCGACCACGCTGTCGACCTGGTCGGTGCTGACCGGGCGCTTGCGCAGGGCCAGCGACAGGCTGGCGCGCAGTTTGGCGGTGTCGTAGTCGCTGCGGCTGCCGTTGCGCTTGACCACTGAAGGCATGGCCAGTTCGATGCGTTCGTACGTGGTAAAGCGCTTGTCACAGGACAGACAGCGGCGGCGCCGGCGGATGGTGTCGCCTTCTTCGGACACCCGGCTGTCTACCACCTGTGTGTCGGCGTTGCCGCAGAATGGGCATTTCATATTGCCGGCCCCCGGTAATAATTTGGCGTATTGTAATGACGCCGGCCCGCAACGCGGCGCCGGCGTGGGGAAAATACGCCAAACGGCGGCCCAGGGGCCGCCGTGCGGGCGGCTTAGCCGCCGTAAACCGGCAGACGGGCCGTCAATTCGTTGACGCGCGCGCGCACCGCGGCGATGTTGGCCTCGTCGCGCGGGTTGTCGAGCACGTCGGCAATCAGGTTGGCGGTCAGCTCGGCCTCGGCTTCCTTGAAGCCGCGGGTGGTCATGGCCGGGGTGCCCAGGCGGATGCCGCTGGTCACGAAGGGTTTTTCCGGGTCGTTGGGAATGGCGTTCTTGTTGACCGTAATGTGCGCCTGACCCAGCACGGCCTCGGCTTCTTTGCCGGTAATGCCCTTGGGACGCAGATCGACCAGCATCACGTGGCTTTCGGTACGGCCGGACACGATACGCAGGCCGCGCTTGACCAGGGTTTCGGCCAGCACCTTGGCGTTCTTGGCCACCTGCTGGGCATACTGCTTGAATTCGGGCGACAGCGCTTCCTGGAAGGCCACGGCCTTGGCGGCAATGACATGCATCAGCGGGCCGCCCTGGATGCCGGGGAAGATGGCCGAATTGACGATTTTTTCGTATTCGGCCTTCATCATGATGACGCCGCCGCGCGGGCCGCGCAGCGACTTGTGCGTGGTGGACGTGACGAAATCGGCGTGCGGCACCGGGTTGGGGTAGGCGCCGCCAGCCACCAGGCCCGCGTAGTGGGCGATGTCCACCATCAGCAGCGCGCCGTTGTCGTGGGCGATGCGGGCCAGGCGCTCGAAATCGATGTGCAGGGCATAGGCCGACGCGCCGGCCACGATGAGCTTGGGCTTGTGTTCTTTGGCCAGTTGCTCGACCTGGGCGTAATTGAGCACTTCATTGGCATCCAGGCCGTACGAAACGAAGTTGTACAGCTTGCCCGAAGCATTGACCGACGCGCCGTGGGTCAGGTGGCCGCCTTCGGCCAGGCTCATGCCCAGCACGGTGTCGCCTGGCTTCAGTACGGCCATGTACACGCCCTGGTTGGCCTGCGAGCCCGAATTGGGCTGCACGTTGGCGGCTTCGGCGCCGAACAGCTGCTTCAGCCGGTCGATAGCCAGCTGCTCGACCACGTCGACGTATTCGCAGCCGCCGTAATAGCGCTTGCCCGGGTAGCCTTCGGCGTACTTGTTGGTCAGCTGCGTGCCCTGGGCCTGCATGACCGCCGGGCTAGCGTAGTTTTCGGAAGCGATCAGCTCGATGTGCTGTTCCTGGCGGACGTCTTCTTTCTGGATGGCGGCCCAGACTTCGGGGTCTACCTGGGACAGGGTGAGTTTGCGGTCGAACATGACGGAAGGGTTCCTGGAGCGTGAAAAGAGGAAAAGCCGGGATGGGGGGATGGCCGCTAGTTTACCGCGCCGGCGCCCCGCCGCCGGCTCCGGGGGTCCGAAAAAACACCCGAAATGGCGGCTGCCGGGCCGGAAAAGCACGCAACGCGCCCTTAACCTGCAAACCGGCTCAAGTCAGCGTGAGGAAGGCTCATTCAATCGTAATGGATCAGGGGGACAGGCCGGCCGAGCCAGGTGTCTGGCTCCGCAGGTGCCAGACACTGAGGTTTCCCCAGGAATAGTTTTTATAAATCAATAAATTAACTGGGGAATGAGCAAGAAGGTGCGCGCATGGTGCATGCTTTTAGGTGACGAAACCAAAAAAGGATGCGGAAAT
>Ga0222427_100392_pt1 | contig 72254 bp, 74 predicted proteins | sample 2B20Ametagenome_FD_182890 | JGI IMG/M metagenome (GOLD analysis project Ga0222427, IMG submission 182890) | Enriched microbial communities from leaf-cutter ant dump, University of Wisconsin, Madison, United States - 2B20A (version 2) | ecosystem: Environmental > Terrestrial > Nest > Insects nest... | reverse complement strand
TGGAAATGCTGAAGTTTGGTAAGTTTGCTGCGCTGGCTCTGGCCATGGCTGTAGCTGTAGGTTGCTCCTCGAAAGGCGGTGACAACGCTGGCGAAGGCGCTGTTGATCCAAACGCTGGCTACGGCGCAAACACCGGTGCCGTTGACGGCAGCCTGAGCGAAGAAGCTGCTCTGCGCGCAATCACCACCTTCTACTTCGAATACGACAGCTCGGACCTGAAGCCAGAAGCCATGCGCGCTCTGGACGTTCACGCCAAGGACCTGAAAGGCAACGGCGCTCGCGTCGTTCTGGAAGGCAACACCGACGAGCGCGGTACTCGCGAATACAACATGGCTCTGGGCGAGCGTCGTGCCAAGGCCGTTCAGCGCTACCTGGTGCTGCAAGGCGTTTCCCCAGCTCAGCTGGAACTGGTTTCCTACGGCGAAGAGCGTCCAGTTGCCACCGGCAACGACGAGCAGTCCTGGGCTCAGAACCGTCGCGTCGAACTGCGTAAGTAATTCGATATGCGAACGTGCCGTCGTGCTGTAACCGTCCTGGCTCTCGCCCTGCCTCTCATGGCAGCGGCCGAGGTTCCTGTTGTCGATGACAATGCTGGTGGATATAACGGCGCAAGCAGTTATCCGCCGGCAGGTTACGGTACGAACGGCGCCTACGCCGGGGGAGGGGTTTCGACCCCTGCCTCGGCGCAGGGCCAGCTTTTCATGCAGTTGCAACAGATGCAGGAACAGATCGATCGGCAGCAGAACACCATCGAGATCCTGCAGAACGAAGTATCGCGCCTGAAACAGGAAGGCCTGGAGCGTTACCAGGACCTGGATCGGCGAATCTCCAGCGGCGCTGCCCCTGCACCGTCCGCAACTCCCGAGAATTCCGCTGACGGTGGCGCCCTCGCGCCTGCCGCCGGCAATACCGCAGCACCGGCCAATCAGCCAGCTGCGAGTGCAGAACCGGGCGATCCGGCGAAGGAAAAGCTGTACTACGACGCAGCTTTCGACCTGATCAAGGCCAAGGATTTCGACAAGGCCGCCCAGGCGTTCAACGCATTCCTGCGCAAGTACCCGAACAGCCAGTACGCCGGCAACGCCCAGTACTGGCTGGGTGAAGTGAACCTGGCCAAAGGCGACCTGCAAGGTGCCGGCCAGGCCTTCGCCAAGGTCAGCCAGCTGTATCCGAAGCACAACAAGGTGCCGGATTCGCTGTACAAGCTGGCTGATGTGGAGCGCCGTCTCGGTCATACCGACCGGGTCAAGGGCATCCTCCAGCAAGTGGTGACCCAGTACCCAGGCACTTCGGCCGCCCAGCTCGCCCAGCGCGATCTGCAGAAGCTCTGAATTGCACCGTTTGAAAGAAACCCGCGCTTGTCGCGGGTTTTTTCGTTAGAATCTGCGCCCTTTTATTGAAACGCTGCTGCGAATAACGCTATGTCGAGTTCGCGGCGGTGCCTGACGGAGGCGGACAGCCTGTTCAGCTGTCCTGCCCGTGGCGACTATGCAAGACACATTACGCATCACCGAAGTCTTTTACTCTTTGCAGGGTGAAACGCGCACCGCTGGGCTGCCCACGGTTTTCGTGCGTCTCACCGGCTGCCCTCTGCGCTGCCAGTACTGCGACAGCGCCTACGCCTTCAGTGGCGGCACCGTCCGTACCCTCGACTCGATCCTCGAACAGGTTGCCAGCTACCGCCCGCGCTACGTGTGCGTTACCGGTGGCGAGCCGCTGGCCCAGCCGAATGCAATCCCCTTGCTGAAACAGCTCTGTGATGCTGGCTACGAGGTGTCCCTGGAGACCAGTGGCTCGATCGATATCTCGGCCGTCGACCAGCGCGTCAGTCGCGTGGTGGACCTGAAAACCCCGGGTTCCGCCGAGGTCCATCGCAACCGCTACGAAAACATCGAGCTGCTGACGCCGAACGACCAGGTCAAGTTTGTCCTGTGCTCGCGCGAGGACTACGACTGGGCGGTGTCCAAGCTGATCCAGTACGGTCTCGACAAGCGCGCAGGCGAAGTGCTGTTTTCGCCGAGCCACCACCAATTGAGCGCCACCGATCTGGCTGACTGGATCGTCGCCGACAACCTGCCGGTTCGTTTGCAGATGCAGTTGCACAAGCTGCTCTGGAATGACGAACCGGGACGCTGAGAGGAGCTTCTGCAATGACTGAGAAACGCGCGGTAATTCTGCTGTCCGGCGGCCTGGACTCGGCCACCGTAGTCGCCATGGCCAAGGCCGAGGGCTACCAGTGCTACACCATGAGCTTCGATTACGGCCAGCGTCATCGTGCCGAACTCGATGCTGCCGCTCGGGTCGCTCGTGATCTGGGTGTGGTGGAGCACAAGGTCATCGGCCTGAATCTCAACGGCATCGGCGGTTCGGCCCTGACCGACAGCAGTATCGACGTACCTGAAGCGCCCAGCGAGGGCATTCCGGTGACCTACGTGCCGGCACGCAACACCGTGTTCCTGTCGCTGGCGCTGGGCTGGGCAGAAGTACTGGAGGCGCGGGATATCTTTATCGGCGTGAACGCGGTCGACTATTCCGGCTACCCGGATTGCCGTCCGGAGTTCGTCGAGGCCTTCGAGCGCATGGCCAACCTGGCGACCAAGGCCGGTGTGGAGGGGCAGGGCTTCCGTATCCAGGCACCGTTGCAGAACCTCAGCAAGGCGCAGATCGTCCAGGCCGGCATGGCCCGGGGCGTGGACTACAGCCTCACCGTTTCCTGCTACCAGGCCGACGATGATGGCCGCGCCTGCGGCAAATGTGACAGCTGCCGCCTGCGTGCCGAAGGCTTCGCTGCGGCCGGTGTTCAGGACCCGACGCGATATTTTTGAGTTTTTTTGCGATGGGGTGTTGATTTCCTGTTAGAAAACAGTAATATACGCGCCATCCAACGGGTCGTTAGCTCAGTTGGTAGAGCAGTTGGCTTTTAACCAATTGGTCGTAGGTTCGAATCCTACACGACCCACCATACGTAGTACGAAGAAGCCCGCCACCTTTCGAGGTCGGCGGGCTTTTTCGTTTCCGGCTTTCCGCAAGTGCCACAGGCCGGGCCGTGAGGCCCGACCTGTCGGGTCCTTAGAACTTCGCCCGCAGCGCCACGTTGAAGTTGCGCGGCTCGCCATAGAAGTTCCAGTAGTTGTCGTTGCCGACGGTCTGGATGTATTTCCGGTCGAAGACGTTGTCCAGGTTGTATTGCAGTTCCAGGTGCTCGTCGAGCTCGTAGATTGCGTGCAGGTTGGTGACGGCATAGCCGCCCTGGCGGATCTTGTAGCCTTCATCGCGGTTGCTGATTTCGCTCTGCACATTGACGCTGCCGCCCACCCGCGCCTTGTTCAGTACACCCGGCAGGCGGTAGTCGGTGGTGACCTTGAGCAGATGGCGCGGCGCATTCGAGGCAAACGCCTCACCTTTCTGGCTGCCGCCGATGTATTTGGACTGCGTGTAGGTGTAACCCGCCGACAGGTTCCACTCCGGCGTCAGTTCGCCGTTGAGTTCCAATTCGATGCCACGGTTGCGCACCTTGTCGGACGCTTCGTAGCAGTCGCAGGGAATCAGGTACTCCGCGCGTCCGCTCTGGTCGGCCTGGAACAGCGCCACGCTGGCGTTCAGGCGTTGCTCAAGAAACTCGCCCTTGAGTCCCAGTTCGTAGTTGCTGCCGGTCATGGGTTCGAGGATGGAGCCGTTGATATCGCGGTTGCTCTGCGGCTTGAAGATCTCGGTGTAGCTGGCATAGGCGCTCAGGTTGTCGCCCAGCTCCTGCACCAGGCCGGCATAGGGAGTGATTTCCTGGTTTTTCGCATACTCGCTGTGGCGTGGCGTACCGGTGGTGTTGGTCATGTTCTCGGTCTTGAACCAGCTCAGGCGGCTGCCAAGAATGAACTTCGTACTGTCGGTCAGGCTGAAGCGTGCGGCGCTATACAGGCCGGATTGTTGCTGGGTGATGTTGTATTTCCATTGGTTCGAATTGAGCGCGGTCGGCTTTGGTGGGTTGAAGCCTGACAGGTCGTTCATATCCAGTTGGTAGTTGTAGGTCGCGTCGCGGCCGCCGTGGTAGTCGAAGTCGTCCTGGCGGATATTGGCGCCCAGCACCAGTTCATGCCGCCGGCCGAACAACTGGAACGGGCCGGTCGCATAGCCGTCGAGACTGGTCTGCGTGTCATCGTAGAAAAAGTGCCGGGGATTGAGGCTGAAGCGATCACCGCTGACCCGCCAGGTGTAGTTGCCGAGAAATTCCGATTTGGCCCAGATCTGGTTGGCCGCCACCACCAGTTTCCAGTCGTTGTCGAAGCTGTGCTGGATATCGGCGAAGACCGTGGTGTTGCGCTTGTCGAGCTTGTTCCACTTGCCGGTGAGATTGGTAGAGCGTGACAGTGGATAGAACGAGCCGTCTTCGCGTGTAGGCAGGGCGGACCAGTCATACCCGGAGTTGCGATCCTTCTGCCAGGAGAAACCGAGGGTGGCCAGGGTGTTCGGCGTCAGGTCCATCTCGACGATGCCGTAGAACAGCTGGTTTTCCTTCTTCACGTTATCCATGTAGCTGTTGGCGTCGTTGTAGCTGACCACGGTGCGGCCGCGCAGCGTACCTTCCGGATTGAGTGCCGAGGACAGGTCCAGCATCGCCCGGTAATCGTCCCAGGAGCCCACGGAGGTCTCGACCAGCGCCTGTGGCTCTGCCGTCGGGCGCTTGCGTACCAGGTTGATCGCCGCCGATGGCGTTCCGGCGCCTTCGGTGAGGCCGGTGGCACCGCGCACCACTTCGACACGGTCGTAGATGTCGGTGGCCGGCTTGGAGATCGCATCCATCGAGTAAGCGTTGCTGATGTTGGTCGGCACGCCGTCGATCTGCAGGCTTTCCACCAGTTGCCCGCGGGCCTGGTACATGGAGCGCTCGCCGCCGTTCTTCATCACCACGATGCCGGTGGTGTTCTCCAGCACATCATCGAGGTCCTTCATGTTCTGGTCGTCCATGCGCTGGCGAGTGACCACGGTGACCGATTGTGGAGTTTCCCGCAGGCTCATGCCGAGGCGGGTGGCGGTGCTGCTCGGGCCCGACGGGGTGTAACGCTTGCTGCCTTCGCTCACACCGCTGCCGACCAGGCTGCCATTGATCGCGGTGGCGCCCAGTTGCAGCGTGCCATCTTGTGGCGCGGGCTTTTCCAGCATGACGCTGCCCTGGCCGGTGCTGTGCCAGATCAGTCCGCTGCCTTGCAGCAGGCGTTGCAGGGCGGCTTCCGGTTCCTGGTTGCCCTGTACCGCCGGGCTGCGCAGGCCCTGCACCAGCTCACCGTTGTAGATGACTTGCAGGCCGCTTTGCTCGGCCAGTTGATTGAGTGCGCCGGCCAGCGATTGGGCTGGAATATCGAAGGCGACCGGTTGCGCCCAGGCCATGACCGGCAGCAGCCCCATCAGCAGCGTGGCGCGGCGAAGGGCGAGGACGATGGGGCGGTGAGCGGTGGACAGTGGGTACATCTGGTTCTCCCTGGCAAATGCAAGCAATTATCTTTTTCGCGAGGGAAGACGGGTGAGGTGCACGAACCCGTAAAAATAATTGCGTTCAGCGTGCGCGCAGGACCAGCAGGTAATCGGTGTAGCGCTGGATCCTCAGGGGAAATGCCTGCTCCAGCGTAGCCAGGGCGTCGTCCAGGCGATCGAGACGGAAGGTGCCGCTGACCTTGAGCGTGCGCAGGCTGTCATCACCAATCAGCAGATAGCCGGGGCGGTAGCGTTGCAGCTCGGCGAGCACATCCGCCAGCGGAGCCATTTCGAACACCAGGCGACCGTGTTGCCAGGCCAGGGCCTTGCCGGTGTCGATCTTGTGCTTGTCCTGGAATCTCCCTGCCAGCCAGTCGACCTGTTCCCCGGCGCCGAGGGTGAGTGTGTCGCGCTCCGCGTTCACGGCGACCCGGCCCCGGGCAACGGTGACTTGCACGCCATCGCCCTGCTTGCGCACCGCGTAGACGGTGCCAAGGGCGGTGGCGCTCAGGTCGCCGGCCTGGACCTGGAACGGCCGCTGCGGATCATGGGCTACCTCGAACAGCGCCTCGCCCTTGCGCAAAGTGATCGCCCGGCGGTTGTCGTGGAGGCTGACATCCACCGCAGAGTCCGAGTCCAGCAGGATATGGGAACCATCGGCCAGTTCGATGCGCTGCTGCTCGCCGTGGGCGGTGCGGTAGTCCGCATCCCAGGCCTGTTGTCGGACCAGTCCGAGACCTAGGGCGATGAGCAGCACGGCCGCGGCTGCGGCAGTGGCTGTCGATGGCCATGCCTGGCGCCGACGGACCGGCGGAGCCTGCAGATGCCCACTCAACTGCCACAGACGCCGGGCCTCGACGAAGGCTTGCTGGTGCGCAGGGCTTTCCGCACACCAGGCGCGGGCAGCAGCGATATCGGCGGGGTCGACATCTCCGGACGTAAGAAGCACGACCCAGTGCTGGGCCGTGGCGTGAAGGTCGGTGGAATCGGGCTTGGCGTCAGGCATGGCGGTCAACGCTGAAGGCTGCGGCGTAAAAAGTCCAGCGCACTGGCGAGATGTTTCTCCACCGAACTGAGCGACATGCCCAGTTCGCGTGCCACTTCCTTGTGCGGGATGCCCTGCAGTCGGCACTTGAGAAAAATGCTCTGTTCCGGTTCGCCCATGCGTTGCAGTGTGGCATTGAGCACTTCCAGCTCCTGGCTGGCGGCAACGCTGTCGATCAGTTCGGGGCTTTCACCGGTCACTTCGTAGAGGTAGGCCAGGCCTTCATCATGGCGTTCGCGGGAGATGCGGCTGCGCAGATGGTCGATGGCCAGGTTGCGGCCGATGCGGAAGATGAAGGCGCGCAGGTTGGCCACCGGCGTGCTCGGTCGCTGGCGCAGCATCCGCAGCCAGGTTTCCTGGGTCAGGTCGGCGGCGGTTTCGGTACTTTGCAGTTGTCGATAGAGGAACACTCGCAGCTCACGGGAGTGGGCCTTGAATGCCCGCTCCAGTTCTTCCGTGCTCATGCTCGACATGGCGGCCATATCCCGGGAGGGCGAGGGCGCCGACTTTAACGAGAATGATTTTCAGATGCAAGGCGATGATGGCGCCTTGTCACTGATAGACCGAAACCTGGTTGCGCCCGCCCTTCTTCGACGCATACAGCGCCTGGTCGGCCCAGGCGATCAGGTCGGCATGGCTATCCGAAGGCTTGCCGAGATCGGCGACACCCAGGCTGATGGTGAAGCGGATGCTGTGTCCGTCATGCCGGACTTCCATGGCTTCCACCGCCTTGCGCAGGCGTTCGGCGAAGACCGCCGCGCCTTGGGCGTCGGTATCCGACATCACCACGCCAAACTCCTCGCCGCCGTAGCGTCCGGCCACGTCACTGTCGCGCACATACTGGCGCAGCGTTGCCGCGACCTGTTCGATGACCTTGTCGCCGGCCTGGTGGCCGTAGGTGTCGTTGATGCGCTTGAAGTGATCGATATCGAACATCACCAGGGCGGTGTCGCTGCCATGCCGCTGATGACGGGCGTAGGCGGTCTTCAGTGCATCTTCCCAATGACCGCGGTTGTACAGCCCGGTCAGGCGGTCGGTGCTGGAGAGCTTCTGCAATTGAGCGTTGGCCGACTGCAGCATGTGCCGGTTGGTGGCGACATCGGTCACGTCGTAGATCACCAGGCAGAAGTGGCTGATGCTGCTGTCAGTGGAGCGCAGCGGAAACAGCGTGGTGTTCTGGTACATGAAGTCTTCCTGCCCGGTAATCGGCTGGTAGTTCTTGAACCGCACCAGATAGGGGCGTTGCTCCCATACCGTGAACGCTGCCGTACCCAGGGTGCCCACGCTGTCGAGCTTGCGCCGGAACCAGTCCTCGTTGACTTCGGGAAACAGCGTGAAGAACGAATGGCTGATGGCGTCCTTGGGCGGCACGCCCGAACGGTTCTCCATGAAGGTGTTCCAGACCTGTACGCAGTAGTCGCGATCGAGCACCACCACGCCGACGTCGATGCTCTGCACGATCGCCAGCAGCCAGTGGAATTCGGTCAGATCAAGAGGTTTGTTCATGGCTCAGTTCATCAGGTACGCGAGTTTATGGGTCAGTCGTTCGATGGAGTCCTCGGTGAACAGCAGCAACAGATCGAAGCTGATGTCATGACCTTCCAGTCGATAGCTGATTTCCACGGCGAGGGTCTTCTTCCAGCGGCGCTGGTTGACCCGGATGAGTTCCTCGATGTTCGCGTGTTGCCCGAGGATCTGCGGGTGGCACTGGGAAAACACCACGTCGACCTGTTCGGCGATGCTGCTCAGGCAGGCGCCGATGAGGATGCTCGACAGGTCCAGGAGCATTTCCAGGTCGGAGGAGTGACTGCTCTGGTGCTTCATCAGCCGCGCCATGTCGGCGATTTCCGAGTCGTGGAACATCAACAGCGCCTCGCCGGCGATACCGCCGCCGATAAAACCCTGGCACACCGCAGTGAGTTGCTTGCAGCGCCCGGCATCGGCCAGGGCCATGTGCAATTCGCCGACTTCAAGGACATTGACGTTCGGTACCGGCAACTGCACGAACACCCCGAGCACCTTGGCGATCAGCGCTGCAGCGCGGCCCATGGCGACGTTGACGGTTTCCCGGAACACCTCGTTGAAGCTGACATGGGCGCTGGTTTGCGGACGATGGCTGTGCGCCGCCTGTCCCGCCAGTTGCAGCAGGCCCAGGCGATCGAGGGTCTCGCGCAACTGCTCCTGCTCGAAAGGCTTCTTCAGGAAGGCGAGGGCGCCCAGTTCCTGCACGCGACGCAGGGCTTCCTGCTGCACGTCCCCGGAAATGACGATGACGTTGGCCGCCAGGCCTTCGTCGCGCAGTGCATGCAGCACCTGATAGCCGTCCATCTCCGGCATGTTCAGGTCGAGCACGACTACCTGGCCCAGGCCTTTGCGCACGGCATCCATGCATTGATGGCCGTTGGCGGCCTCGGTGATCGACACCGGCCAATCGTTTGGCAAGGCCCTCAGGACCTGCTTGCGGGCAACGGTGGAGTCGTCACAGACGGTTAGGGTAGTTACTGACACAAGTCACGGCTCGTTAGCTTGAGTTGCAGGATGATTCCATTATGCCATAGGCGCACAAAAGCTACGCTTAATAACTAAGGGAATCACTGAGCGAGCAAACGGATCCAATCCGGTATTCCCTGATAGTCCCCTCAGGTTTGGCCTGAATCCGTGCCAATGCACAATGGCATGCACAGTTCATACTCATTTCGCGATTTTTTGATGAAATCCGCAAAATTTTCCGTGGGCCGAGCGACATTTTTCCTTGGACGGCCCAACGGCACGCAGTCATCGGGAAATCCCCTAGTCGCCACAGTCCTTCAACGCCGGGAGATGAAACGTTTCGTCAATTTGTCGGAACGAGACCTTTGCTGCTGTCAGAGCGACATCAAGCAGTGGTATGTTGCCGGGCAGAATGAAGTCGAAATAAGTGGATTGATCATGCCTAAAGCGTCCCACCAAGAACTGCGCCGTGCGTTTCGTAAACTCCTTGCTTCCCCTCGCTGTTACCACACCGCCTCGGTGTTCGATCCGATGTCCGCGCGTATCGCCGCCGACCTCGGTTTCGAGGTGGGTATCCTCGGAGGCTCGGTGGCGTCGCTACAGGTACTTGCAGCACCGGATTTTGCCCTGATCACCCTGAGCGAGTTCGCCGAACAGGCCACCCGCATCGGTCGTGTCGCCCAACTGCCGTTCATTGCCGATGCCGACCATGGCTACGGCAATGCCCTGAACGTGATGCGCACGGTGATCGAACTGGAGCGCGCCGGGGTGTCTGCCCTAACCATCGAAGACACCCTGCTGCCCGCCCAGTTCGGGCGCAAGTCCACCGACCTGATCAGCATCGCCGAAGGCGTCGGCAAGGTTCGCGCCGCCCTGGAAGCCCGGGTCGACCCGGAGCTGGTGATCATTGCCCGGACCAATGCCGCAGCCATTCCTACCGAGGAAGTCATTGCCCGCGCCGTGGCTTATCAGAATGCCGGTGCCGATGGCGTGTGCATGGTCGGCGTGCGCGACTTCGAGCATCTGGAAGAAATCGCCCGTCACCTGACCGTGCCGCTGATGCTGGTCACCTACGGCAATCCGCAACTGCACGATGACGTGCGTCTGGCCGAACTGGGCGTGCGTATCGCCGTTGATGGTCATGGCGCCTACTTCGCCGCGATCAAGGCCACCTACGATTGCCTGCGCGAGCAGCGCCGGATCACCAGTTCCGCCTCGGACCTGAGCGCGACGGAGCTGACCCATACCTACACCCAGCCCAATGACTACATCGTCTGGGCCCGTGAGTTCATGGACGTCAACGAGTAAGGCGTTTCCTTACCCCTGCATTGCCGACGCGCCCAAGCGCGTTCCGGCATCGGGGCGGCCGATGCTGTAATAGGCCAGTCCCGCCTCGGCCATTTGCGCCGGCTCGAACAGATTGCGACCATCGAACACTGCGCCATCGAGCAGGCGCTGGCTGACCAGCTCGCTGTCCAGCACCCTGAAGTCCTGCCATTCGGTGACGATCACCAGGGCATGGGCGCCCGCCAGTGTGTCTTCCTTCCTGTCCATCAATTGCAGGTCGTCGCGTTCGCCGAACAGACGGCGTGCTTCGGCGCGGGCCTGGGGATCGAATGCCTGGACCTTCGCCCCGGCCTGCCACAACGAGCGCAGCAACACCAGGCTCGACGCTTCGCGCATGTCATCGGTATTGGGCTTGAACGCCAGGCCCCAGAGGGCGAAGGTCTTGCCCGCCAGGTCGCCGTCGTAGTGGTCGAGGATCTTTTCGAACAGGCGATGCTTCTGCCGTTGGTTGACCGCGTCCACCGCCTGGAGCAGGCGTGGCTGGTAGTCGTGTTGCTCGGCAATGCGCTGCAGGGCTGAGAGATCCTTGGGGAAGCATGAGCCGCCGAAGCCGCAGCCGGCATAGATGAAGTCATAGCCGATGCGCGGGTCGGAGCCGATGCCGCGGCGTACCGCCTCGATATCCGCACCGGTGTGTTCGGCCAGGTTGGCCATTTCGTTCATGAACGAGATCTTGGTCGCCAGCATGCAGTTGGCCGCGTACTTGGCCAGTTCGGCGCTGCGCGCGTCCATGCTGATGAATTTGTCGTGGTTGCGGCTGAAGGGCGCGAACAGCTCGCGCAGTGTGGCCAGGCTCGACGGGCTGGCGCCGCCGATCAGGATGCGGTCGGGGCGCATGCAGTCGAGCACCGCCGAGCCTTCCTTGAGGAACTCCGGGTTGCTCACCACGTCCAGGCGGCTGGCGTTGCTGGCATCGTGCCGGGCCAGGCGGGCCTTGATCGCATCGACGGTACCCACTGGCGAGGTGGACTTGTTGACCACGATCTTCTCGCCCTTGGCGTGGCGAGCGATGCTGTCGGTCACGGCGAAGACCTGGCTGAGGTCGGCGCTACCGTCCGCCAGCGAAGGGGTGCCAACGGCGATGAAAATCACTGCTGCCGCATCGATGGCCTTGGCGGCATCGATGGTGAACATCAGGCGCGTGCTGGCCAGGCCGTTTTTCAGCAGCAGCGGCAGGCCGGGCTCGAAGATCGGGCACTGGCCCTGGGACAGGTTCGCCACGCGATGGGCGTCGACATCGACGCAACACACCGAATGACCGACCTCGGCCAGGCAAGCGGCGAGGGTCAGGCCAACGTAACCGGTACCGAACACTGCAACTTTCATAGGGTGCTCCCTTTTCAGCTGGATGCCGTTCCTTCCGCCGCGCAGGGCGGGGCGATGGGCAGAACATGGCAGCGTCGGATGACAGTTGTATGAGTGTCCGATAGGCGTTCGGGCGTGGCTCCTTCAGTTCCGAGGTTGCGCATCGCCCCGGGTCTCGGAAACAGGCTACAAAATCCGTCAACTTTTCCCCTGTGTTACAGCGCAGATGGCTGGTCGTTTTGCCTGAAGTCACGCTGCTAACCTCGCGCTCCGAAATGCCCGGTACGCAAGGTCCGGGTGGTGTTTCATCCTTCTGGACCACTCCATGAAAAAGAAATTGATTGCCCTTGGCGGCGTATTCGCGCTCGGCGTTGCAGCCTGTACTTCGATCGCCTGGTATACCGGAACCCTGTTGCCCGGGCGTGTGGATGACCTGCTGGTACATGCCAACGAGCAATTGCGCGTAGCTCTGGGGCATAACGGCGACGCCAGGATCGAGTTGCTGTCGCTTGATGCGCGAACCTTTGGCAGTGATGCCCGGTATCGGGTGACCTATACGGCGGCAGGCAAGGAACCGGTGCAATTGGAGTTCGCTGATCGCATCGAGTACGGGCCTTTGCCGTGGTCGAGAGTCAAGCGCTTGAACTTGTTACCGGTCATGGCGGCGAGCAATATCTCGCTGGTTGAAACCGAAGCATCTGTCGCCTGGCTTGCCGCCATGAAAATCGAGGGCGCTTTGCAAGCCCAGGTCAGTGTGGGTTACGACGGATCGATAAGCAGCAGCGTCGAATTGGAGTCGTTCGGGTTGGAGGAGGGTGGACTATCCGTCTCCTTCAGTGGGGTGAGACTGTATCTGGACTCGACCAAGGAGGAGGAAACCGCGCGTATCTTCGGCGTATTGGATCTGATCAGGGCTCACAAGAAGGAAACAGGCGTCACTTTCGATCTGAAGGGCATCACGGTGAACGCCCTGTTGGGGGCCGGTGCCGATGGCCTGCGGACAGGCTGGGTAGAGACGAGTGCCAGCGGTGCCGAGGCCAGGATGGCTGGTCGGGTAATGTCACTTGGCAGGGTGACGCAAGAGGATACCTACCAGGTTGCGGAGGACGGCTATTCGGTACGGCAGGTGTTTAGTGCTTCGGATGTCAGGGCCGCAGGCAGTTCGATCGGCAGTGCCCGATTGGCGTGGCGTGCAGAGGGTCTGGATCCGCTTGCGTGGAAGGATTTCTTGCAACGGCCGATCGGAGATGACTTCGATGCTGTTGTATTGCGCCTGCTGGAGAGCAATCCGAGAGTGGCGCTTGAGGAGTTGTCTCTGAAATCTCTACGGGGTGAAGCTCGGGCTGACCTGGTTGCCCAATTGCAATCCCCGGGTGTCGAGAAGATTTCATACGATGACCTGATTGGACAGGCGGTTGAATCGGTACAGGCCAATTTCAAGGTTTCCAAAGCGCTCATCGATCATCTGGGGCACTACTTCGAAACGCCCCGCATGCAGGTTATGGCCTGGCATGGCCAACGCACGACCCTATGGGAAGAGCTTTCGGCGGCTGCCCGAAGCAACCCTTTCCTGGCGGTGACCGATGATGGGGTGCTTATGAACCTGCGACTCGCTAAACCGGATGATGTCGAGCTTAATGGCAAAAAGTTGACCATGAACGAGTTTGCCGAAATGTTCGGGCAAGGCTCGGACCAGTAGGTTGCTGCGCGAATTGCACTGAATCCAGCGCCACTAACTGCTACTCTCGCCCCCCTGAAGGCCCGGCCCCCTGTGTCCGGGCCTTCTCTTTCAAGGAACGCATCCGGATCACTTCATGAAGAAAACATTGGTAGTTATTGGCGGGCTGGTCGTAGTTGGCGCAGCCTGTACTTCGATCGCCTGGTACACCGGCAAGCAGTTGCCCGAAGTACTCGAGACGTCGTTGGCACAGTCCAACCAGCAACTGGCGGCGGCGCTGAGCGGAAGTGGCAGCGGCAAGATCGAGTTGCTGTCCCTGGAGTCCGGAGTGTTCAGCAGCGAGGCGCGCTACCGCCTGACCCTCGACGGTGCCGAGGGCGAGCATGTCCAGCTGGACTTCCAGGATCACCTGGAGCACGGGCCATTCCCATGGTCTCGGGTCAAGCGCCTGCAATTGGCACCGGTGATGGCTGCCAGCAACTACGTGCTGGAGAAAACCGACGACACCGCGCCCTGGTTTGCCGTGACCGGCGAGCAGGTACCGTTGCAGGGCAGCATGAGCATCGGCTATGGCGGGGCCATTCGCAGTGAGCTGCAACTGGCGCCCTTCGAAGCCAGTGGCGAAGACGATTTCTCTTTCTCCTTTTCCGGCCTGACCCTGCATATGGATTCGGCGCTGGAAGGCGGCGGCCTGCGCCTGCAAGGCGAGCTGGGCCGGGTGGCGCTGATGACGGGCGGTGAGTCGCCGGTGAGTGCCACGATCAAGGGCATTGCCCTGTCCACCGACTTGACCATGAGCAGCTACGGCTACTTCGTCGGCTCGATGAACCTGGATGTGGCGGAAAGCAACCTGTCGTTCGGCGCCAACCAGTCGCTGCACTTTGGCAAGTTCGAGCAGCGGGATGTCTACCGCATCGAGGACACCGGCCTGTCGTTGAAACAGGCGGCCAACCTGGCGGATATCAGTTTCTCCGGCAATCCCATTGGCAGCCTGCGCTTCGCCTGGGGTGTCGAGCGGCTGAGCCCGGAGGCGGTGGGTAGCCTGGTGAAATGGTACGAGCAGAACCTGCCGCAGCTGCAAAGCATGGCCCTGGGCCTGACCCCCGACACTGGCGCCATGCTGCTTGACGATCCGCAAGTGCAGGCGCCGCTGCGGCAACTGCTGGCGGGCGGTCCGCGTATCACCTTGCAGGAACTGGCGTTCAAGACGGCCAATGGTGAAAGCCGTTTCGACCTCGATCTCGATCTTTCCGGCAAGGGGCTGGAAGGCGTCGCGCTGGAGCAGGCTTTCGCCCAGTCGGTGAAGTCGTTGCAGACCAACCTGAAGATCTCCAAGCCGATGATCGGTGACCTGGCCGCGCTGCGCGCCAAGCTCGAAGGTCTGGACGCCGAGCAGGTGCGCCAGGCGTCGGCTTCCGGCGAGATGGTCGGGATGATCGCTGCGCAGAGCCAGATGGCGCAGGTCAAGGGCGATGACATTGTGCTGCAACTCGGCTATGCCGATGGCCAGGTGGATTTCAACGGCCAGAAGATGAGCGTCGAGCAGTTCGCGGCGCTGGTGCAGCAGCGTACCGCCGGTTTCAGCGGCGCAGCGCAGTAAGCGTGTGGCAATAACGTAGTGCTGACGGGCGGCGTGTCGAGCGTCGCCCGCCAGTTTGAAGGGGTAAAAAACTCTTTAGAATTCATTCGATTGTCTGTAGCCTTCGGCCACTCATAAAACCGAGGTCGCAGCGGACTTTTGCCGCCCGTGCAATGGCCGAGCTGTTACCCGATTTGTCCGTGCCCGATGATACTCTCGACTTACGCGCATCAGCGCCTGCAGGTCTTGCGAACATGACGCAGATTTCCGAACGCCTTCTGGTCCAGGCCCACCTGGACGCCAAGCAGCCCAAGCCCCTGACCCCTGAACAAGAGGCCGAATACCGCGCCGCCATCGCCGCCGAGCTCAAGGCGCAGGATGCGGTGCTGGTTGCCCACTACTATTGCGACCCGGTGATCCAGGCCCTGGCCGAGGAAACCGGCGGTTGCGTGGCCGACTCCCTGGAGATGGCCCGCTTCGGCAAGAACCACCCGGCCAAGACCGTGCTGGTGGCGGGGGTACGCTTCATGGGCGAGACCGCGAAGATCCTCACCCCGGAAAAGCGCGTGCTGATGCCGACCCTCGACGCCACCTGCTCCCTCGACCTGGGTTGCCCGGTGGACGAGTTCTCGGCCTTCTGCGACCAGCATCCCGAGCGCACCGTGGTGGTCTACGCCAACACCTCGGCGGCGGTGAAAGCCCGTGCCGACTGGGTGGTGACCTCGAGCTGCGCACTGGAAATCGTCGAAAGCCTGATGGACAACGGCGAGACCATCATCTGGGGGCCGGACCAGCACCTGGGTCGCTACATCCAGAAGCAGACCGGTGCCGACATGCTGATGTGGGACGGTGCCTGCATCGTTCACGAAGAGTTCAAGTCGCGGCAACTGGCTGATATCAAGGCGCTGTACCCGGATGCCGCGATCCTGGTGCACCCGGAATCGCCGGAGGCGGTGATCGAACTGGCCGACGCGGTAGGTTCCACCAGCCAGTTGATCGCAGCAGCGCAGCGCATGCCGAACAAGCGCTTCGTGGTCGCCACCGACCGCGGCATCTTCTACAAGATGCAGCAGCTGTGCCCGGACAAGGAATTCATCGAAGCCCCGACCGCCGGCAATGGCGCCACCTGCCGCAGCTGCGCGCATTGTCCGTGGATGGCGATGAATACTCTGGAGCGCACCCTGCAGTGCCTGCGTGAGGGGACCAACGAGATCTTCGTCGAGCCGGCCCTGGTGCCGCAGGCGATCAAGCCGTTGCAGCGCATGCTGGACTTCACCGCGGCAGCGCGCTTGAAGTTGTCGGGTAACGCCTGAAACGAAGAAGGGGCCGTCAAACGGCCCCTTCTTCGTTTCAGCGCATCATGTCCTTGACCATCCGCTGCTGCTCCAGCATGTCCCGCTGGCGTGCGTCGATCCGCGAGGCGAGCTGGAAGTTGTTGCCGGCCCGCCGCTTGGCGTAATCCAGCTGCTGCAGGCCCTGGTCGAAGTCGCCGGTCAGGGCGAAGAACTCGGCGCGGGCCTGGTGCAGGCCGATGGTATTGCCGGACAGCCCGCGCGCTTCGGCCAGGTCGTACCAGACATCCGGATCGTCGCTGCGCTCCTTGACCAGCGCTTCCAGCGCCTTCTCCGCTTCGGCCGGTTTGTTCTGCTTGAGCAGCAGGTCGGCGGCCACCTGTTTCAACGGATAGTTGCCGGGATAGAGCTGGCGCATGCGGTCGACCCGTTGCTGGGCATCGGCCAGGCGGTTGTTGGTGATGTCCAGGTCGATCTGGGTCAGGTTGTAGGTGATGTCGTTGGGCGCCTTGGCCAGCAGTGGCTTGAGGTTTTCCCGGGCTTCATTGAGCTGGCCGCCCTTGATCTGGGCCAGGGCCAGGCCGTAGCGTGCAGCGTCGAGCTTCGGGTTTTCGTCCAGTTGCGCGCGGAAACGCTTGGCCGCCAGGCCCGGCGTGCCTTCATAGAAGAGCTGCACCCGGGCGCGCATCAGTTGATAGCGCGCACTGTCCTCGATACCTCCCGCCGGCGCCTGTTCCGCGCGGTTGCGGGTGTCGGCGATACGGTTTTCGGTAACCGGGTGGGTCAGCAGGAATTCCGGCGGCTTGGCGTCGAAACGGTACTGGCGCATCAGGCGCTCGAACATGGTCGGCATGTTGCGTGGGTCGTAGCCGGCCTTTTCCAGGTTGAGGATGCCGATGCGGTCGGCTTCCTGCTCGTTCTGCCGGGAGAAGCGCCGCTGCTCCTGAATGGCCGCAGCCTGGGTCCCGGCGATGGCGGCGATGCCGGCGTCACCGGCACCCGAAGCGGCGACCACGATACCGGCCAGCAGCGCCGCCATCATCGGTAGTTGCATGCGTTGCTGGGCTTCGACGCCGCGGGCGAAGTGGCGTTGCGACAAGTGCGCCAGTTCGTGGGCCAGGACCGAGGCGTATTCGCCTTCGGTCTGGGCATTGAGGAACAGACCACCGTTGACCCCGACGATCCCGCCGGGGGCAGCGAAGGCGTTGAGTTCAGGGCTGTTGATCAAGATGAATTCGAGGCGACGGTCTTGCAGCTGGCTGGTTTCGGCAAGCTTGTAGACGCTGGTTTCGACGTAATCCTTGAGCTGTGGGTCGGACAACTGGCTGACGTTGCCGCGCAGCAGGCTCAGCCAGGCGCGGCCGAGCTGGTGTTCCTGTTGCGGGGAAACGATGGCCGAGCTGGCGTCGCCGAGTGACGGCAGGTCGTCGGCATGGCTCGGAAGCGCCAGCAGGCAGGCCAGTGTCAGCAGGGTAGGGCGCAGAAAAGTCATGCACGGAGCTCTGGTCGACAAAAAGCCTTACTGTAGCCGCCTGGCACGGTTGCGACCAGTGGCGCAATTCTGCGAGGCTTGCCGGCTCGCCCGGCTTGTTTCGATCAAGCCGTCCGCTTTGTCTGGAGTGTTGCAATGACCGCTATCCCCAACCCCGATGCCGAACTGGATGCCAGCGGCCTGAACTGCCCGCTGCCGTTGCTCAAGGCCAAGATGGAGCTGAATCGCCTGGATTCCGGGGCGGTGCTCAAGGTCATCGCCACCGACGCTGGCTCGCAGCGCGACTTCCGCACTTTCGCCAAGCTTGCCGGTCATACGCTGCTGCACGAAACCGCCGAAGGCGGAACCTACACCTATTGGCTGAAAAAGGCCTGAGCTCTTTCCTTTCCGGGTACCCCTGATGTTCAAAGTCCTTCGCAGCTGGCTGCACCGCTATTTCTCCGATGAGGAAGCCGTGGTGCTGGCGGTGCTGCTGTTTCTCGGTTTCACCGCGGTCCTCACCCTGGGCGGCATGCTCGCGCCGGTGCTGGCGGGGATGGTCCTGGCGTTCCTGATGCAGGGCCTGGTCAATGCCCTCGAGCGTTTCAAGGTACCGAGCAAGGTCGCGGTGGGGCTGGTCTTCACCCTGTTCATGGGGGCGCTGGGGGTGTTCCTGCTGGTGCTGGTGCCGCTGCTCTGGCACCAGTTGATCACCCTGTTCAACGAACTGCCGGGAATGCTCGGCAAATGGCAGTCGTTGCTGCTGCTGTTGCCGGAGCGCTATCCGCACCTGGTGTCCGATGACCAGGTGCTGCAGGCGATCGAAGCGATGCGTGGCGAGATCGGCAAGTTCGGTCAATGGGCGCTGACTTTCTCCCTGTCCAGCCTGCCGCTTCTGGTCAACATCATGATCTACCTGGTGCTGGTGCCGATCCTGGTGTTCTTCTTCCTCAAGGACCGCGAGACCATCGCCCGCTGGGTCAGCGGCTATCTGCCGCAGGAGCGCGCGTTGATGACCCGGGTCGCCGAGGAAATGAACCGGCAGATTGCCAACTACATCCGTGGCAAGGGCATCGAGATCCTGATCTGCGGCGTGGCCACCTACATCGCCTTCGTCGCCCTGGGCCTGAACTACGCGGCCTTGCTGGCGCTGCTGGTCGGGCTGTCGGTGGTGGTGCCCTACGTGGGCGCGGTGGTGGTGACGGTGCCGGTGACCCTGATTGCGCTGTTCCAGTGGGGCTGGGGCGATCAGTTCATCTACCTGATGGCGGTCTACGCGATCATCCAGGCACTGGATGGCAACGTGCTGGTGCCGCTGCTGTTTTCGGAGGCGGTAAGCCTGCACCCGGTGGCGATCATCTGCGCGGTGCTGCTGTTCGGCGGACTGTGGGGGTTCTGGGGGATCTTCTTCGCCATTCCGCTGGCGACGCTGTTCAAGGCGGTGCTGGACGCTTGGCCGAGGCGGGAGCCGGCGGTGGCGCCGCTACTCTGAAATGAAAACGGGGCATGTCGATCATGCCCCGTTTCCGTTTATGCCTTGTTCAGCTCTTGGGCTGCGGCCAGTACCGCGTCCACATGGCCCGGGACCTTCACCCCGCGCCATTCCTTGCGCAGCACGCCGTCCTTGTCGATCAGGAAGGTGCTGCGATCGACGCCCAGGTATTCCTTGCCGTACAGCTTCTTCAGCTTGATCACGTCGAACAGCTGGCAAAGGCTTTCGTCCTTGTCGCTGATCAGTTCGAAGGGGAAGCCCTGCTTGGCCTTGAAATTCTCGTGGGACTTGATGCCATCACGGGATACACCGAACACCTCGGTGCCGGCGGCCTGGAAGGCGGCGTACTGGTCGCGGAAATCGCCGCCTTCGGTGGTGCAGCCCGGGGTGCTGTCTTTCGGATAGAAATACAGCACGACCTGGCGGCCCTTGAGGTCGGCGAGGCTGACCTGCTGGCCGCTGGTGGCCTGGACATGGAAGTCAGCGACGGGTTTATCGAGTTCGACGGCCATGAAGAGCGCTCCTTACTTACATCGGGTTCTGTGGACGCCACGGCTCGATCAGGGCGTCCAGGTTGAGCGCGTCGGCGAAGTCCAGGAACTGGTCGCGCAACCAGCTGATCTGGGTGCCGGCGGGCAGCGTGACGGTAAAGGTGGCGTTGAGCATGGTGCCGCCGGTCTGCGGTGCCTGGTAGGTGTCGCAGGTCAGGTTCTCCAGCTCGACGCGGTGGTCGATGAAGAACTGGCACAGCTCGTTGATGATGTCCGGACGGTAGGCCGCGCTGACGTAGGCGACATAAGGCAGCGACAGCGGGCGCACTTCCAGCTCGCTGCTGCGCACCACGTTGACGATGAAGCCGTGTTTCTTGGCCAGGCTCGGCAGGGCACCTTCGAAGCGTGCCAGGGCATCCCAGTTGCCGCTGATCTGCAGGATCAGGGCGCTGCATTCGCCGTGGCGGGTCAGGCGGGAGGTCACCACCGCGCAACGGCTGTCGTTGCTGGCGCGGCAGAGGATGTTGGTCAGTTCCATCGGGCTCGGGCCCAAGGCGCTGACGACAAGGAATTGTTCGCGGACGGTGGGGGTGGACATAGCATTCCTAAAGCGATGAGCGGTCGGTACCTGACGCGGTGAAAGGCGGGTTCGCGTGCTCCAGGGGCGCTGGATCGAGGGGCGGACACTGCCGGAACGCACGGTTGGCAGCCCGGCGGGCCGCTGTGTACCGATCAAAGGACGAAGGGTAGCGAAAATGGCCGCGAAGGGGAATGCTCCAAGCGCCCGCGTCGCTTGTGCAAGGCCGATGGCGCCAGTACCATTACCGCTCTCTTTTTCCGGCAGGAGCAGCTTCATGATTGCGGGCAGTATGGTGGCATTGGTCACACCCATGGATGCACAAGGGCGTCTGGACTGGGACAGCCTCAGCAAACTCGTGGACTTCCACCTGCAGAACGGTACCCATGCCATCGTCGCCGTCGGCACCACCGGCGAGTCGGCAACCCTCGATGTCGAAGAGCACATCCAGGTCATCGAGTTCGTGGTCAAGCAGGTCGCGGGCCGTATCCCGGTCATCGCCGGCACTGGCGCCAACTCCACCAGCGAAGCCGTTCACCTGACCCAGAATGCCAAGAAGGCCGGTGCCGATGCCTGCCTGCTGGTCGTGCCGTACTACAACAAGCCAACCCAGGAAGGCCTGTACCAGCACTTCAAGCACATCGCCGAGGCGGTGGACATCCCGCAGATCCTCTACAACGTGCCGGGCCGCACCTCCTGCGACATGCTCGCCGAGACCGTGATCCGCCTGTCCACCGTGCCGAACATCATCGGCATCAAGGAAGCCACCGGCGACCTGGCCCGCGCCAAGGCCATCCTCGACGGCGTGAGCGATGACTTCATCGTCATGTCCGGCGACGATCCGACCGCAGTCGAGCTGATCCTGCTCGGCGGCAAGGGCAACATCTCCGTCACCGCCAACGTCGCCCCGCGCGAAATGGCCGACCTGTGCGAGGCCGCCCTGCGTGGCGATGCCGAAACCGCCCGGGCCATCAACGAAAAACTCATGCCGCTGCACAAGAACCTGTTCATCGAGGCCAACCCGATTCCGGTGAAGTGGGCCCTGAATGAAATGGGTCTGATGGATAACGGCATTCGCCTGCCGCTGACCTGGCTGAGCCCATCCTGTCATGACACGCTGCGCCAGGCCATGCGCCAGTGCGGCGTACTGGTTTAATTGAGGACGTACTCCGCATGAAGCGATTGGCTGGTCTTTCCGCTCTCGCCCTGATCATTTCCAGCACCAGCGGTTGCGCCTGGTTGTGGGGCGAAGACGGGTATTTCCGTGACCGTGGCAGCGACTACCTGGAGGCGACCCAGAAGCCTCCGATGCAGCTGCCGCCCGATGCGAGCAACGTCAAGCGTCTCGACCCGCTGTTGCCGATCCCGCGCAATGTCGCGGACGACAACGTCAAGGGCGAGTTCGAGGTTCCCCGTCCGCTGCCCCTGGCGGCTACCGCCGATGTCAGCGATTTCAGCCTGCAGAAGAGCGGCGCTGCCCGTTGGGTCCTGGCCCAGCGTTCGCCGGCCGAAGTCTGGCCAGTGGCCCGGCAGTTCTTCGAGGACAACGGTTTCCGCATCGCCGAAGAGCGCCCGCAAACTGGTGAATTCAACACCACCTGGCAGCGTTTCGACGAGCTTTCCGCGTCCATGGCCGAGCGCCTCGGCGGCGCGGCCAGCAGCCGCGACAGCGAGATCCGTGCCCGCGTACGCATCGAGCCTGGCGTGCAGCGCAACACCAGCGAGGTCTACGTAGTGACCGTCGAGCGTGCTGCCGGCAGCACTGCCGAGCAGGACTTCCCGGCCCGTTCCAGCAACACTGGCGTCGATGCCGTGCTGGTCGACGAAATGCTCGCCAGCATGACCCGCAGCGCCGAGAAGGGCGGTTCGGTGTCCCTGCTCGCGGCCCGCGATTTCGACGCACCGAGCCGGGTCAGCCTGAGCGAGGACGGCAGCGGTAACCCGGTGCTGAACCTCGGTGCCGATCTCGATCGTGCCTGGTCCAGCGTCGGTCGTGCCCTGGAGCACGGCGAATGGCGCGTTGAAGACATCAACCGCAGCCTAGGCCTGTACTACATCAACCTGGCCGAGAAAGCCGAGCCGAAGAGCGAGCCTGGATTCTTCAGCCGCATGTTCGGCAGCGAGCCGAGCAAGGAAGAGATCGAAGCCCGTGCCGAGCGCTATCAGGTTCGCCTGAGCAAGGTGGGTGACAGCGTCCAGGTCACCGTCGAGAAGAACATCAATACCGTGGCCCCGGCTGACGTGGCCCGTCGCGTGCTGAGCGTCATCCAGGACAACCTGGGTTAAGTGCGCTTCGCGGTTCTCGGAAGCGGCAGCCAGGGAAATGGCACGCTGATCAGCAGTGGCGATACGCGAGTGCTGGTCGATTGTGGCTTTTCCCTGCGCGAAACCGAGCGGCGCCTGGCGCGGCTCGGCGTCACGGCAGATACCCTGAGCGCCGTGCTGGTGACCCACGAACATGCCGACCACGTGCATGGGGTGGGCTTGCTGGCACGGCGCTACAATGTTCCGGTGTACCTGAGTCGAGGCACCTTGCGCGGTCTGCGCAAGCCGCTGGAGGCGAGCGGTTTTCTCGCGGCGAACGATACCTTCGTGGTGGGTGACCTGAGCATCCGCGCGGTGGGAGTGACCCACGATGCGCTGGAGCCCTTGCAGTACGTGTTCAGCGACGGCCGTCGACGCCTCGGTGTACTGACCGACCTGGGCTGCTACGACTCGACGCTGCTGGAGCACTACCGGGGCCTGGACGCCCTGATGATCGAAGCCAACCACTGCCGCGATATGCTGGGGCGCGGGCATTACCCGATGTTTCTCAAGCAGCGGGTAGGCGGCGATTACGGACATTTGAACAACCACCAGGCCGCGAGCCTGGTGGCGGAGCTGGGATGGGAACAGTTGCAGCACCTGGTGCTGGCCCATCTCAGCAGCAAGAACAACCTGCCACAGCTGGCCCGGCAATGTTTTGTCGATACCCTCGGGTGCGACCCGGACTGGCTGCAAGTGGCCAACCAGGATTGTGGGCTCGACTGGCGCGAAATCGTCTAGCCCCTCTCATTTAGCAAGCGGAGCCCATCATGGAAAAACGTGAAGAACTCTACCGCGGCAAAGCCAAGTCGGTTTACAAGACCGACGACGCCGACCGTTTGATCCTGCTGTTCCGTAACGACACCTCGGCCTTCGACGGCAAGCGTATCGAACAGCTCGACCGCAAGGGCATGGTGAACAACAAGTTCAACGCCTTCATCATGCAGAAACTGGAAGAAGCCGGTATTCCGACCCAGTTCGACAAGCTGCTGGGCGACAACGAATGCCTGGTCAAGAAGCTCGACATGATTCCGGTCGAATGCGTGGTGCGCAACTACGCCGCCGGTAGCCTGGTCAAGCGCCTGGGCGTCGAGGAAGGCATCAAGCTGGAGCCATCGACCTTCGAACTGTTTCTGAAGAACGACGAGAAGGGCGATCCGTTCATCAATGAATCCCACGTGGTTGCCTTCGGCTGGGGTACCGCCGAGCAACTGGTCAAGATGAAAGCGCTGTCGCTGAAGGTCAACGAAGTACTGACCAAGCTGTTCGACGACGCTGGCCTGCTGCTGGTCGACTTCAAGCTGGAGTTCGGCGTATTCCACGGCGAAATCGTCCTCGGTGACGAGTTCAGCCCGGACGGTTGCCGCCTGTGGGACAAGGAAACCCGCAAGAAGATGGACAAGGACCGCTTCCGCCAGGGCCTCGGTGATGTCATCGAAGCCTACGAAGAAGTCGCCAAACGCCTGGGCGTGCCGCTGTAATCCGGCACGTTCGCGCAAGCATCTGAAAGCACGCGATTTTTTTCATCAAAAGGCTTCGCCTTTGGGAAAAGTGCTGGTATGATGCGCGCCACTGGAGAGATGCCGGAGTGGCCGAACGGGACGGATTCGAAATCCGTTGTACCTTCGCGGGTACCTAGGGTTCAAATCCCTATCTCTCCGCCATACAAGCCAAAGCCCCTGAAATTGCAAAGTTTCAGGGGCTTTGTCGTTTCAGGGACTTTATAAGCCTGAGCATTGCAGGAGTCGCCATCACCTCTATAAGATTGCGACTCTTTCTCATTTGCTTCAGGTCCCTTTCCCGTGCCTGCCTCCAACACCAATAAACTGGGCTTCTTCTTCAGCGACCATCACCGTTGGCTGTTGCAGCATGTACGGCGACACCTGAGCAATCGCGCGGATGCGGAAGACACCGCAGCGGAAACCTTCTGCCAGCTCCTGAGCGCTCGCGTCGATCCAGAGAGCATCGAACAACCGCGCGCCTACCTTTCCACCATCGCCCGTCGCCTGATCTTCGATCGCCATCGTCGTCGCCGCCTGGAACAGGCCTATCTGGAGCGCCTGATGCTGCTGCCGGAAGAGCTGGCACCCTCGCCGGAAGACACTCACCTGCTGCTGGAAGCCCTGCATGCCATCGACCGAACCTTGTCCGGGTTGCCGCTGATCGTGAAAAAGGCCTTTTTGATGAGCCAGCTTGATGGCCTCAGCTATGCGGAAATCGGCCGTCGTCTGAATGTCTGCCAGCGCACCGTCGGTCGCTACATGACCCAGGCCCTGCGCGAGTGCTACCTGAGCGGAGCGCAGCCATGAGCCGTCGTGCGCTGGATCCGGTTGCGGAGGAGGCGATCGCCTGGATGGTGCGTTTGCGCTCGGGGCATGACGACGCCAAACAGCAGGCGCATTTTCAGACGTGGCTGAGCCAGAGCCCGGCCAATGCCGCCGCCTGGGAGCAGTTGCAGCGCGGGCTCGGCAGGCACTACGAGGTTGCCCGTCGTGCACCTGGCGTGCTGCGTGACACCCTGCTGCAACCGGAAGCCGGCCGCCGCGATGTGCTGCGGGGCATGGTCGGTCTGGGTTTGCTCGGTGGCGGGCTATGGTTGGGCGGGCGCAGCGAGAGCGGCCGCACGCTCCTGGCCGACCTGCGCACCGGTACCGGCGAGCGCCGCAACCTGTCGTTGCGTGATGGCAGCCGCCTGATGCTGAATGCCGACAGCGCGGTGGATTGCGACTTCTCCGCCGAACGTCGGCTGCTACGTCTGTACCGCGGCGCGCTGGTGGTCCAGGTGGCTGCAGACCCGGGGCGGCCGTTTATCGTGCGCAGTGATCAGGGCGATATTCGTGCCCTGGGCACGCGTTTCCTGGTCGAGCAACTGGCGGGCAGCACCCGGGTGGTCGTGCTGGAACACGCCGTACGCACCTCGTTGCCCACCGGTGAAACCAGGGACCTGACCGAGGGCCAGGCGGTGATGCTGTACCCGCAACGCATCGAGCCGCTGCCATCCGGCCAGGCCTATCGCGCCGATTGGATCGACGGCCGCCTGAGCATCATCGACGAATCCCTGGCGACCCTGATCGACGCTTTGCGTCCCTACCGCTCCGGGTTTATCCGGGTCAGCCCGCAGGTCCGCGACTTGCGTGTGCAGGGCGTATTCCCGCTGGACGACAGCGACCGCACCCTGGCCGCCCTGGCGGAAACCCTGCCGATCCGGGTCAAGCACTACGGGCCCTGGCTGACCCTGATCGAAGCGCCTTGAAAATGATGCAAGAAAAAATCTTTCTCATTCGTGTCCGGTTTTTTCCGCTCGTTGCACCTCTCTCCTGACAACGCCAACACAATCAGGAGAATCCCCGTGTTCAAACCTTGGCCCCTCGCCCTTGCCATCGCCCTGGCCGCCTTGCCCACGGCCTTCGCCCGGGCCGAAGGCTCCCAGCAGCAACAGCTGCTGCGCTTCGACCTGCCGGCCGCGAGCCTGGCGCACACCCTGAACGCCATTGCCCGGCAGAGCGGGCAGGTGATTTCCCTGGATCCCGCGCTGGTCGCCGGCAAGCAGGCGCGGGCGATCCGTGGCGAAATGAGTGTGTTGCAGGCGTTGCAGCAGGCGCTGGCGGGTAATCGCCTGCAAGTGATCGTCACCGGCAGCGGCAGTTTCAGCGTGATGCCGGCGATCGAGACCAGCGGCGTGATGGAGCTGGGGCCGACCAGCATCAACGGCACCGGCCTGAGCGAGACCACCGAAGGCAGCGGCTCCTACACCACCGGCGCCGTGACCATCGGCAAGACCCCGCAGACCCTGCGCAATACTCCGCAGTCGGTCACCGTGGTCACCCGCAAGCTGATGGATGACAAGAACCTGGTGTCCCTCGACCAGGTGATGGCCCAGACCCCCGGCATCACCCGCGCCAACCGTGGCTATGGCAACAACCACTTCAGCTCCCGTGGCTTCGACCTGACCGATGACAGCTACATGGTCGATGGCGTGGCCGGCCAGGCCTTCGCCTACACCGGCTGGATGATTCCGGACATGGCGGTGTTCGATCGCGTCGAAGTCCTGCGTGGTGCCGCCGGCTTGCTGGTGGGCGCGGGCGGTCCAGGCGGTGCGGTGAACCTTGTACGCAAGCGCCCGACCGTCGAACCACGCTTTTCCGTCACTACCCGCGCCGGTTCCTGGGACAACTACCGTCTCGATCTCGATGCCAGTGGCAAGCTGAACAGTGAAGGCACCCTGCGCGGGCGCATGGTCGCGTCCTACGAGGACAAGCACTCGTTCATCGATGTCACCGAGAGCAAACGCCCGCTGCTGTACGGCATCGTCGAAGGCGACCTGAGCGACGCCACCACCGTTGCCGTAGGACTGCGCCGTCAGACTTCGCGTATCGATGGCTACAGCGTTCTTGGCCTGCCGAACAACCCCGATGGCAGCAATCCTCACCTCAAGCGCTCGACCTTCCTTGGCCAGGACTGGGCCAAGCTGCAGACGCACACCGACGAAGTCTTTGCCGACCTCAGCCATCGCTTCAATGAAAACTGGAGCAGCAAGGTCGCGGTATCCCATTCCGAAAGTGGCTTCAACCGCAGCGCCATCGAGTGGGGCGCGGACGACACCCTCGAATATGGCAGCCCGACCGGGCCGATGATCTCCGGTACCAGCTTCCACAAGTTCGATGTCACCGCCAACGCCATCGATGGTCACCTGGACGGCGACTTCGAAGCCTTCGGCCTGAACCACCAGATCTCGCTGGGTGCCAACTGGTCGAAGCGCAAGATGAACGACAAGGATGCAACGGCGCGCCTGGACACCCCATTGCCGCTCAACGTCTACGATCCCGACCATCACCTCTTCCCCGAGCCGGCCCGACCTGCCTGGGATGCCAAGGACGACACCATCGACACCCGCTACGGCACCTACCTGAACGCCCGCCTGCACATGACCGAGGATCTGAGCCTGGTGCTCGGCGCGCGCCTGAGCTGGTACAAGACCGAGGCCTGGAACGGCGATCTGGTCACGACCAACCAGCAGAAGCACGAGTTCACCCCCTTCGTCGGTGCCATTTACGACCTCGATCAGAACTGGTCGTGGTACGCCAGCTACGCCGACATCTTCATGCCCCAGGCCAGCTACCGTACCGCTGCGGGCGGCATGCTCGACCCGGCGATCGGCTCGAACTATGAAACCGGGATCAAGGGCGAGTTGCTCGACAAGCGCCTGAATGTGTCCTTCGCGGTGTTCTACATCGAGCAGGAAGATGTTGCCGCGCGGGACTACGAGAACACCGGAAAATGCCCGCAGGATGTCGCCGGTCGCTGCTGGCTGAACAGCGATGGCATCAACCGCAGCAAGGGCTTCGAGGCCGAGGCCAGCGGCGAGCTGCTGCCGGGGTTGCAGGTGGCAGCCGGCTATACCTTCAACACCACCAGCTCCCAGGATGGCGGGCCGATCTCCGCGCAAACGCCGAAGCACATGCTGCGCGCGAACACCAACTACACCCTGCCGGGTGAATGGAGCCGCTTCAGTGTCGGTGGCGGCGTTTCGGCGCAGAACTCCTACTACGACGCCTACAACGGTGTGAGCAACAGCGGCCGCGCGCTGTTCGACGCCCGCGCGGCATACAAGATCGACCAGAACTGGACAGTGGGCGTGGATATCGAAAACCTGCTGGACCGCAAGTACTTCGACTCGACCGGGTACTGGACCCGCGGGACTACCTACGGCACGCCGCGCAGCTACATGGTGTCGTTGCGCGGGGATTTCTGATTTCAGGCCACGAAATCTCATGCGCTACTGCTGACCTCATCGCCGGCAAGCCGGCTCCCACAGGATTTCTGGACCAGCCACAGGGGCGGTGCACGGCACTGACCTTGTGGGAGCTGGCTTGCCAGCGATAAGGCCGGGGCTGCCAATGAATCATCAGGCTTCGGGTTACTTCTCCGGAGCCAACTCCATCCGATACTCGATCACCCCCGGCTTTTTCGCGATCCAGTCATACAGCCGCTGCGCCGTGCGATTGCTTTCCTGGGTATGCCAGTACAGCCGGTCGCAGGCCTGTTCCCGTGCCTGGCCCTGGACGTACTCGATCAACTGCTTGCCGATCATCCGCCCGCGCACGCTCGGGCAGACGTACAGGTCCTCAAGGTAGCAGAAGTCGTTCCGGCCCCAGGTGGAGCGATGAAACAGGTAATGCACGAAACCGTAGATCCGCTTGGCGTCGGCGGCCACCGCACAATGCACCGGCTCCGCAGGATCGAAGAAGCGCTCCCAGGTGAGTTCGGTGATTTCCATGCCCAGGTCGACCTTGTAGAAGGTCTGGTAAGCGCTCCAGTATTCGCACCACTGCTCAACGTCGCCCCGCGCCAGGGGACGCACCGCTATCGATTGTTGTACTGCTGCCATGGGTAAGACTCCTGTTCGCGTCGCTCGAAATGAGCGACTGTCTGGCAGCAATTTATAGAGTGCGAATGGCCTGATTTGACCGGCCAATTTTCAATGACAAATCAGGCCATTTTGCGCAGGACGTGCTTCAGTCTTTTCACGGCGTCCGCCAACTCCGCTGGTGTGTGTGCCGCAAACCCCATCAGCAAACCCGCGTCGTTGCGCGGTTGGGCGTGCAGGCTGCCCATCCCCAGCAGATCCACGTCCACCGCCCTGGCCGCTTTCACCAGTGCCTGTTCGTCCATCGGTCGGGTGAAGAAGCAGGGCATCTGCATGCCGCCTGCGGGCAGGCGCGGGGCGAGAAAGTCGGACAGGTGCCTGTCCAGCAATTCGCCGAGAATGTCCCGGCGTGCTGCATAGAGCGAGCGCATGGTGCGTACGTGGGCACCGAGATGACCGCCTTCGATAAAACGCGCCAGGGTCAGTTGCGAAAGGGAAGGCGGGTGACCGTCCTGCAGGGTGCGCGCCGCCGTCATCGGGCCGACCAGTTGCGGGGGCAGGACCATGTAGCCAATGCGCAAGCCGGGAAACATGGATTTGGTGAAGGTGCCGATGTAGAGCGTCCGCTCATGGGGATCGAGTCCCTGCACGCAGGCGGTGGGGCGGCCCTCATAGTGGAACTCGCTGTCGTAATCGTCCTCGATGATCCAGGCCCTCTGTCGGCGAGCCCATTCGATCACGGCCAGGCGCCGGTCCAGGGACAGGGTGGTGCCGCTGGGAAACTGATGGGATGGGGTGAGGAACACCGCCCGGGCATCGCCTGCCCGCTCCAGCATCAACTCCACCTGCATACCATCCCGATCTACGGGAATGGCGACGCATTCCAGTCCGGCGGCGTCGATGGCTTTTCTTGCGCCGTGGTACATCGGGTCTTCCACCAGCACCCGTTCGCCGGCATCCATCAACACGTTGGCGGACAGTCCGAGCGCTTGCTGCGAGCTGGTCAGGATCAGCACGCGATCAGCGCTGGCGCGGGCGCCACGTTCGAGATTGAGGTAGTCGGCGATCGCGCTGCGCAGGACCTCCATGCCTTGCGGCGCGCTGTGCAGCAGGGCTCGGCTGCCATGTTCCTTGATCACCTGGCGCTGCAGCCGCTCCCAGATTGCCAGGGGAAAGTTGCGCGTCTCGGCGACGCCCGGGGCAAAGGGCCGTGGGTACTGGAAGTTGTGCACGCCACCGTCGCGGTATATGGCCGCACCTCGGCGACTCAGCTCGGGCTGTGTAGCGCTGGCCCTGGAGGGCGATGGCTTGCGCGCCGGCAGATGGCGGATGCGCTCCGAGACGAAACTGCCGCTGCCGACCTGACGCTCGATGAATCCCTCGGCATGCAACTGCCCGTAGGCCGCTTCCACCGTATCCCGTGATACACCGAGGGACCTGGCCAGCGGTCGCGTGGCCGGGAGCGGCTTGCCCACCGTCAGCGCGCCATCGAGGATCAACTGGCGAATGGCGCGCTGGATACGCACATGCAGGGACTGGGCGGCATGGGCCGGATCGCTGATCCAGGCCTTTACCGATTCCAGTTGGGCGGTCTTGAACATAGGGCTGCTGTCGTCCGTGAGCGGGCAGGAAATTGCCCGCCATTCTACGGTGCACAGCGGACGGCTTCAGCCGAAGATCACATAGCTCTTGCGCACGGTCTGGCGGATCGTCCAGGTGCCCTGGCTATCCGGCGGGAAGCACAGGCTGTCACCGGCGCGGAATTCCAGGGGCTCGCCGCCATCCGGGGTGAAGCTGCCCTCGCCACTGATGATGTAGCTGTATTCCGCTTCCTTGACGCCGCGGCGGAAACTGCCGGGCGTGCATTCCCAGATACCGGTTTCGGCGTTGGCGCCTGGCAGGCTGTGCTGGCCGGCGCTGCGGCTGTGGGCGCCGGAATCACCGAGTGGGGTCGGCGAACTGAACTGCTCTTCGCTGATGGCGGGTATGACGATCGGGGTCATCGAAAGCGCTCCTTGGTATCAGAAAACGGCATCGAGCAGCCGGTACCAGGCGATGCCGACGCCCAGGTAGAGGCGCTGCAGGCCGTGGAAGGGAATGGGCCGGATCGGCGAGACGGGGAACGGGAAGTCCTGTTCCTTGCCCAGCAGGCGTTGCGCCAGGTGCCGCCCGAGGGTACTGGTCATGGCGATGCCGCGACCGTTGTAGCCGAGCAGGATGCTCAGGTTCGGCGCCGGTTCGTGCAGGCGTGGCATGAAGTCCTGGGTGAGGGCGACGCGACCGGCCCACTGGTATTCGAACTCGACTCCGGCCAACTGCGGGAACAGTCCGAGCATCGAGCGCTTGAGATGATTCCAGTCCGCCGCCGAGCGTGGTTCGGCAAAGGGGCCGCGCCCGCCGAGGAGCAGGCGGCCACTGGCATCTTGCTTGAAGTACAGGAGCAGGCGCCGGGCATCGGAACACACCTCGCCCCCCGGCAACACACTGCGGCGCAGTTCACCCGGCAGCGGCCGGGTGGCGACGATGAAGCTGTTGGCCGCCAGCACGGTCTGGCGCAGGCTGGGCCACAGGTTGTCGGTGTAGCCGTTGGTGGCGAGCACCACGTGTTCGGCGCGCACGCTCTGTTGCCGGTCGGTGGTCAGCAGCCAGCGGCCATCTTCCCGGCGCAGATCGTTGACGCGGTTATGGCCGTGGATCTGCACGCCCTCGGTGATCGCCGCATGGGCCAGGCCGCGGGCATAGCTCAGCGGCTGCACGCTGCCAGCGCGCGGATCGACCCAGGCGCCCAGGTAATCGCTGCTGCCGATGCGTCGGGTGACGCTGGCCTGGTCGAGCATTTCCACCGGCACGCCCTGTTGTCGCCATTGCCCGGCGCGGCGCTCGATGGCGCGCATGGCGGCGGGGGAGGCGGCGGGCTGGATCCAGCCGTGGCGGGTGGCTTCGCAGTCGATGTTGTAGCGCTCGATCAGTTCGAAGACGTTGTCCGCGGCATGCCCGACCACATCGATCAGGCGCTCGGCGCGCTCGCCGCCGAACATCCGGCGCAGGTCATCGGGGTCGTGCTTGAGGCCGGGAATCACCTGGCCGCCGTTGCGCCCGGAAGCGCCCCAGCCCGGCTCGCCGGCATCCAGCACGCAGACCCGGGCGCCGCCACGGGCCAGGTGCAGGGCGGTGACCAGTCCGGTGTAGCCGGCGCCGACCACGGCCACATCGACCCGCAGGTTGTCCTGCAATGGCGGGGTCGCCGGCGCCGCGATGGCGGTGGCGGCCCACAGCGAAGGAGGCAGTGCCAGGCTCATGCCGCGCCCCCTTCGGTATTCAGCAGGCGCCGGAGGAATTCCTGGGTGCGCGGTTGCTGCGGTGCGCCGAGCACATCCCGCGCTGCGCCTTCCTCGACTATGCGTCCGCCATACAGGAAGCACACCTTGTCGGCCACTTCACGGGCAAAGCCCATCTCGTGGGTGACCACCACCATGGTCATGCCTTCGGCGGCCAGGGTGCGCATCACCGTCAGCACCTCGCCGACCAGTTCGGGATCGAGGGCCGAGGTCGGTTCGTCGAACAGGATCGCCTTGGGCCGCATGGCCAGGGCGCGGGCGATCGCCACCCGTTGCTGCTGGCCGCCGGACAGCTCGTCCGGGTAGGCGTCCATGCGGTGGCTCAGGCCGACTTTTTCCAGCAGCGCGCGGGCATGCTCGCGGGCGGCATCCGGGTGTTCCTTCTTCACATAGACCGGGCCTTCCATCACGTTCTGCAAGGCAGTGCGATGGGGGAACAGGTTGAAGCGCTGGAACACCATGGCCACCTGGGTGCGGATCTCGTGGATGGTCTTCGCATGACGGTCGACCCGCTCGCTGCCCACCAGGATGTCGCCACCCTCGTAGGTTTCCAGGCCGTTGATGCAGCGCAGCAGGGTCGATTTGCCCGAGCCGGACGGCCCGATGAGGCACACCACCTGGCCGCTTTCCACGCTCAGGTCGATGCCTTCCAGCACCCGGGTGCTGCCGTAGCTCTTGTGCAGGGACTTGATGCTGATCATGCGGTTTTCCTCGTGGCGATCCGCGCTTCGAGGCGGCGCAGGGCATACGACAGCGGCAGGCTCAGGGCCAGGTAGAGCAGGGCCACCAGGGTGTAGACGGTCATGTTCTCGAAGGTCGAGGAGGCGATCAGCTGGCCGGCACGGGTCATTTCCGCGACGGTGATGGTCGACACCAGCGAGGAATCCTTGAGCATCATCACCAGGGTGTTGCCGTAGGGCGGCAGGGCGATGCGGAAGGCCTGGGGCAGGACCACCCGGCGCATGATCATCGGTCCGCGCATGCCGATGGACTCGGCGGCCTCGATCTGGCCCTGCTGGATGGCCTGGATGCCGGCGCGGAAGTTCTCCGCCTGGTACGCCGAGTAGGCGATGCCCAGGCCGATGATGCCGGCCTGCAGGGCGCTGAGCTGCACGCCGAATTCCGGCAGGACGAAGTAGATGTAGAACAGCTGCACGATGATCGGCAGGCCGCGGATGATGTTGACCACGGTGATGCCGAACAGGGCGACGGCGCGCACCTTCGACACCATCATCAGGGCGAAGGCCAGGCCGATGAGCGAGCTGAGCAGGAACGAGGCGATCGTGACCTGCACGGTGACCACCGCGCCACTCAAAAGAATGGGCAGGAAGTCCAGAGCGTTCTGGAGAAACATGGGAAATGTCCGTGATGTTCAATCAGGAAAGCGCGCCCGCACGGGGCGCGTGAGAGTCGACCGTCAGTCGAGGTGCCACTTGTCGATGATCGCCGCCAGGGTACCGTCGGCCTTGATGCTGGCGATGCCCTGGTTGACCCGGCTGAGCATCTGCGTATCGCCCTGGCGCATGATGATGCACACCTCGCCCTTGATCTGCGGCTGGTAGCTGTCCACCAGGCGCACCTTCTTCAGGGTGCCCTTGGACATCTGGTAGGCGAGGATCGGGTGATCGCCGAAGCCGGCCTTGATCCGGCCCAGGGCCAGGTCGCGGGTCAGGTCGGCGAGGGAGTCGTAGCCGCGCACTTCCTTGAAGATGCCGCGCTGGTTGAGCTTGTCGATGAAGATGGTGCCGACCTGGGCGCCAACCACTTCGCCCTTGAAGTCATCCATGCTGGTGTAGGCCTGGGTGTCGTCGTCGCGGACGATCAGGCCCTCGCCGTATTCGAACACCGGGTCGGAATACTGCACGACCTTCTCGCGCTCCGGGGTGCGCAGCATGGCGGCGGAGATCAGGTCGATCTTGCGTGCGGTCAGCGAGGGGATCAGGGCGGCGAAGGTGGTCTGGGCGATCTCCACCTCGAAGCCGGCGGCCTTGGCCACGGCCTGGGCCGAGTCGACCATCATGCCCTGGATGCTGTTGCTCTTGACGTCGAGGAAGGTGAAGGGAATGCCGGTGGCGGTGGCACCGACCTTGTAGGTGTCGGCGTGGGCGACCAGCGAGGTTGCGCAACTGGCAACCAGGGCGAGGGCGCAGGTAAACACACGAAGGCGAGGATGCATGGCGAATACTCCCATTTGACGCGGTTTTTTATAGTTGTGCGTTATGGATGGCCTCATGGAGCGGCAGGAGGCAGTGATTCGACTATAAATCTGATTTACACGAATCGTAAAGAGATTTATAAATATCGCTTATCGATATTCAAAGCCTGATTTTTACCAAGGACGTGCCATGAGCGATAACGACAACAGCCTGTTCAACCAGTCCCTGGAGAAAGGCCTGGCGGTGCTGCGCGCCTTCAATGCGCGCAACCGCACCATGAACCTGGCGGAGGTGGCGGCGGCGGCCGGCATCAACAAAAGCTCCGCGCAACGCATGATCCACACCCTCGAAGCCCTGGGTTACGTGAGCAAGCACCCGGTGACCAAGCGCTTCCAGCTGACCCCCCACGTGATGGAGATCGGCTACAACTACCTCGCCGCCGACACCCTGGTGGATGTGGCCAACCCCTTCCTCGCCGAGCTGGCGCAGACCACTGGCGAGACCACCAACCTCACCGAGCCGGTGCGCAGCGACATGCTCTACGTGGCGCGTTTCGTCGGCCCCAAGTTCATCCCCATCCATTTGCCGATCGGCAGCCGCATCCCCATGTACTGCACCGCTTCCGGGCGCGCCTACCTGGCCGCGCTGGAGGATGACGAGGTCATGGCGTTGCTGGAGCAGAGTGATATCGCCAGCCACACCCAGTTCACCCGTACCTCGCTGGACGACATCCTTGGCGAGATCGCCGAGATCCGCCGCAAGGGCTATGCGATCAACAGCGAGGAACTGTTCCTGGGCGACATGGCGGTGGCGGCCGTGGTGCGCAACAGTCAGGGGCGGCCGGTGGCTTCGGTGCATGTGGTGGCGCCGACCAGCCGCTGGACCCGCGAGGAGGCCGAGCGGCGCCTGGCGCCCGCAGCGCTGGAGTGCGCGCGGGCCATCAGTACCTCGATCAGGACGCTGTAACGGGCCTTGCCAGGGCCTGGGCGACCCGTTGCGAGAGCAGCATCGCCCCTTCGCCTTGCGGGTGCAGGTGGTCGAAGTCACCGAAGTGCTCGGGGAGGAATGCCGCATCGGCGTAGAGATCGAGAATCTCCATGGCGAAGCCGGGGGCGAGGGTGCCCAGCAGTTGCTGGAGCTCGAAGGCGCCACGGAACAGGAAGGCGCTGTCGGTACCAGCCACGGCGCGGTATTCCTCGTGCATCGGCGGGATCACCACCAGCACCCGGTGCTTGAGTTCGGCGGCCAACAGCAGCAGTTGCGCCAGATACTGGTTGCCCTCTTCGCGGGCGTTCAGGCGCATATGGTCGGCGACCCGCTGCGCTGCGCCATGGCCTGCGGGCATGAAGCCTTTCTCTACCTCGGGCAGGAAGCCGGCCACGCCGCCGAGCGTGCTGCCCACCGTCGCCAGGCGGCCTTGCAACTGCGTGGCGATCTGCGTCAGCAGCGGATCCGCGTAGCTCAGCCCCAGCTGGAAAATCTCGTTCATCAGTGGCGCCAGGGTCTTCTCGCTGGGGGACTGCTCCAGCAGATTGCCCGGGGAAAACAGCGAGTAGAACACGATCACCGTATCCAGGTTCGGCACCTGGCTCACGGCGTACTGATACAGCGCCAGGGCGTGGCGAAAGTCCTGGGAGCGGCCGCACAGGTTGAAGGCGCCCGGGCAGTAGCGCGGATCGAAGGCGAAGTCGCCGTGGGACGAACCGAGGGCGACGCTGGTCAGTCCGTGGCGGTCCTGTTGCAGCATGGTGCGTTTGGCGGTGAAGTATTCGATCAGCGCCGGGAATGGATTGGAGTCGTTCATCCTTGGTCTCCTGCAGCGTAAGTTCGGCGTACTTGCTCCACGCTGGGGAAGTTCTCGCTGATGAAGCCGCGCTGCATCGATTTGTGTTGGGTAAAGGGGTATTCGCGCTCGATGAAGGTCGGCTCGCTGGCGTTCTCGTAGCGGCCGCTGATCGACAGGCGGATCCGCTCGTCGCCCTCGCGGGAAGAGCGATGAATGGTGAAATTGGACATCAAGCAAACGCCACCCTTGCCGACACAGACAGGTATGAAGTCGGCGTCGTTGTAATGCCGCTGGTCGACCCGCAGCACATGTTGCTCCTGGGTGCCGTCGAGCAGTCCGAGCAGATGGCTCTTGGGGATGACTTCCATGGTGAACAGTTGCGGATCGATGTCCATGAACGGAATCCAGGTGGTGATGGTGTCCAGGCTGCCCTGCACCGAGGTCCAGTCCTGGTGCACGTCGAAGCCCTGGTAGCCACCGGGAATCACCAGGCGCCGGGACATCAGGTGCAGCACCGGCGTGGTCTGGAACAGTGGCGTGGTGATGCCCAGATCGGCAGTGGCCTGACGCAGGCGTTCCTCGGTCATCAGGCGATACACCCCATGGAGCTTGGAGCACATGCGCAGGGTCGCGAGGTAGAGCGGCACGCTGGCACCGAGCAGGGCGGCCATGTTGTCGTGCAGGGCGTCGAGGAGCGGGCCTTCGGCCACGGGCAGATTCAGGCGCTCCAGTTGCTGGGCGAAGGACAGGTTGAAATGTGCGAGGGTTTCATCGAGGTGCTGCGGATCGAAGATGTCCTCCACCACCAGGTATCCGTTGTCCTGGTAAAAGCGGATCTGATTTCGCTCAAGAATCTTGCCCATCGGCCCGGTGCCCTTTTTCGTTGTGCCAGCGAGGGTGCTATCGTGGCCGGCAGTATACACAGCGCATCTTTCACGTCGGTTTGACCTGACTCACTTTTGTACGCCTGGGAAGTCACGATGCAGAAAGTTGTCATTTTCGGAATTCTGGATACTGCGCAGCTGGCGCATTACTACCTGAAGAAAGACCCGACGGTCGAAGTGGTCGCCTTTACCGTGCATGAGCGCTACATCCCCGAGTCGAAGCTGTTCGAAGGCTTGCCGGTGGTGCCGTTCGAATCGCTCAACGATTATTTCCCGAACAACCAGTACAAGCTGTTCGCGCCCATGACCGGGCGCAAGATGAATCGCTTGCGTGAGTCGGTCTACCTCCAGGGCAAGGACAAGGGCTATGAGTTCATTTCCTACGTCAGCCCGAAGGCCACGGTAAATGACAACGTCATCGGCGAGAACTGCTTCATTCTCGAAGACAACACCCTGCAACCCTTCACCACCATCGGCAACAACGTGGTGCTGTGGAGTGGCAACCATATCGGCCATCACGGCGAAATCCGCGACCACGTGTTCTTCACCTCCCACGTGGTGCTGTCCGGGCATTGCCTGGTGGAGCCCTACGCCTGGCTGGGGGTCAACTCGACCATCACCAACAACTGCACCATCGCCGAAGGCACCTGCGTGGCGATGGGCGCACTGATTTCGAAAAACACTCAACCCTGGCAGCTCTATATCGGCGCACCGGCCCGTGCGGTGAAGAGCAGTCAGGAACTGGATTTTTAGGTAGAACATGGCCTGGAAAAAACTCGGCAGAACCTTCGACCCGGATATCGACTGGGTTGGCTCCCACGCCCAGGTGCCCACCAGCCTGGTGCTCGATGACGTAATCCGGGTCTTCATCTCGACCCGCAACGCGGCCGGCAAGGCCCTGTGCTATGCGGTCGACCTGGACAAGCACGACCCGCGCAAGGTGGTCGCCCGCCACCGCGAGCCGTGCCTCGGTTTCGGCGCCCCCGGCACCTTCGACGACGAGGGCGTGATGCCCAGCTACGCGGTGAAGAAGGACGGTCGCACCTATCTCTACTACAGCGGCTGGAACCAGCGTGTCACGGTGCCATACCACAACGCCATGGGCGTGGCGGTCTCGGACGACGACGGCCTGCATTTCGAGAAGCTGTTCGAAGGCCCGATCATGGACCGCACCGCGACCGAGCCATACCTGGCGGTGACGCCCACGGTGCTGTTCGACGATGGCCTGTGGAAGATGTGGTACGTCTCCGGCACCCGCTGGCTGGAGGTCAACGGCAAGTACGAGCCGCTCTATGTGATCAAGTACGCCGAATCGACGGATGGCTACAACTTCACCCGTTTCCCCGAGCAGTGCCTGGAGTCGCGCTTCCCCACCGAAGCCTTCTCGCGCCCTTGCGTGATCAAGCAGGACGGTCTGTTCAAGATGTGGTACTGCTCCCGCGCCTCGGAGGATTTCCGCAATGGCGCCGGCTCCTATCGCATCCGCTACGCCGAGTCGGTCGATGGCCGCACCTGGACCCGCTTCGACGACGAAGGCATTGCGCCGTCCGCCGAGGGCTGGGACTCGCTGATGACCTGCTACCCGTTCATCTTCGAGAGCAACGGCAACCAATACATGCTGTACAACGGCAACCGATTCGGGACCAGCGGCTTCGGCCTGGCCCAGTGGAGTGATGATGAGTAACGACAAGATCCAGGACGATGTCTACAAGCTGGAATCCGCTGCCTCGGACCTGCAATACGCCTTCCGCGACAAGCTGCGCGACCTGTACCTGAACAGCCCGCTGTCGACCGATGACCTGCTGTTCAATATCGGCCTGTATACGCGTAGCTCGGTGATGGTGAAATTCATCGTCCTCAGCGACCTGTACAAGCGCTTCAAGCACATCCCCGGGATCATCTGCGAGTTCGGCACCTGGTACGGCCACAACCTGGTCATGCTGGAGAACCTGCGGGCGATGTACGAGCCGTTCAACAAGCAGCGGCGGATCGTCGGCTTCGACACCTTCGAGGGCTACTCCGCGCCGGGCGAGAAGGATCGCAAGGAGAGCGGCGTATGGGTGGAAAACTCCTATTCGACCCAGGCCAGCTACAAGGACTACCTGGCCGAACTGCTGGAAGTGCACGAGGGTAATAACGTGCTGGGCCACGTCCGCGGCATTCACCAACTGGTGGCCGGCGATGTGCGCGAGACCGCGCCGGAGTACTTCAAGAGCAATGCCTCGGCGATCGTCGCCTTCGCCTATTTCGACATGGGCCTGTACGAGCCGACCCTGGCCGCGCTGAAGGCGGTCAAGCCGCATCTGGTCAGCGGCAGCGTGCTGCTCATGGACGAACTGACCTGGGCCGAAGCGCCGGGCGAGGCCCTGGCCTTCAAGGAAGTCTTCCAGCCTCACGAATACAGCCTGGAGAAGTGCGAGCTGTACCCCTCCAAGTGCATCGTCACCATCAGGTAGGGCCGGACATGCTTTCCATCGAAGCGTTCGACGCCGGCATGGCCGAACGCGGCTGGGTCATCTTCGAACGGGCCATCCCCCTCGGCATCGTCGAGCGGATGCGCGAGGACATCCACAAGGCCTACGCCATCTGCCGCGACTACCAGGTCAAGAACGGCATCGACCAGGACACCAGCCTCACCGTGCACCACCTGATCGGTCAGTTCGACAGCTTTCTCGATTGCCTGGAGGCCTACCCGATCTACCCGTTCATCGAGCGCTATTTCGGCGGCCAGTTCATCCTCAACTCCTACGGCGGGGCGATCAACACGCGGCACAGCCAGTCCTACGCGCAGCGGGTGCACCGGGATATCCGTTCCTACTCCGGGGCGATGCCGCTGCTGCTCAATACCCTGGTGATGCTCGACGATTTCACCGCCGACAACGGCGCGACCTGGATGCTGTCCGGGTCGCACAAGGCCGATGCCAAGCCGGACGACGAGTATTTCAAGGCCCATGCCGAACAGGCCATCGCCCCGGCCGGCAGCATCCTGATGTTCAACTCCAATGTCTGGCATGCCGGCGGCAGCAATACCACCGAGCACCTGCGCCGCTCGGTGACGCCGATGTTCTCCAGGCCATTCATGAAGCAGCAATTCGACTACCCGCGGGCGCTTGGCTATGACCGCGGACCGGCGTTCAGCGAGCAACTGCGCCAGGTCATCGGCTACAACGCGCGGGTTCCCGCCACGCTGGACGAGTGGTATCAACCGCCGGCCAAGCGCATGTATCACTCCAACCAGGGCTAGCCATGTCACGCGACCTCAACACCGAGTACCAGGACACGGAAGACCGCCTGTACGCCTACGACTTCGACTACATCCACCGCGACTACATGCTGCGCGCACTGGCCGGGCAGTTCCGCCCGGGCAATGCCCTGGAGATGGGTTGCTACCACGGCGAGTTCACCAAGAAGCTGTTGCAGGTCTTTGACGACGTGACGGTACTGGAAGGGGCCTCCGACCTGATCGAGATCGCCCGCAAGAACGTCGGTGACCCGCGAGTGAAGTTCGTCCTCGGGCAGTTCGAGGACACCGAACTGCAGCAGCGCTTCGATAATATCTTCCTGATCCATACCCTTGAGCACCTCAGCGAGCCGCAGCCGGTACTGAAGAAAATCCGCGACTGGCTGAGCCCGGGCGGGCGCCTGTTCATCGTGGTGCCCAACGCCAACGCGGCCTCGCGGCAGATCGCCGTGGGCATGGGCCTGATCGACTTCAATGCGGCGGTTACCGAGGGCGAGCGCCGGCATGGCCATCGCTGCACCTACAGCCTCGATACCCTTGAGCACGAGGCCTTGCAGGCAGGTTTCAGGGTAGAGCAGCGTGGCGGCATCCTGTTCAAGCCGCTGGCCAACTTCCAGTTCGATGCCGCGTTCCGTGCCGGGATCGTCGATCAGGCGTTCTTCGAGGGTTGCTACAAACTGGGCATGAAGTACCCGGATCTCACCGCCAGTGTCTACGTGGTCTGTGAGGCCTGAAGCTCACTCCAGGTCGAAGGCTTCAAGATGGGCGCCGATCCCCTCGGCGCCGCTTTCCATCAACGCATCGATGATCGACAGGTACGGCGTGAAGCCCTCGCCGCGCTGGCGATAGGGCAGGGCGCGCATGGCGATGAAGCGCAGCTCGATGCCCCGCTCGGCGAATGCCTGCGGTTCATACAGGGAGCGCCCGCCCTGGGCATTGATGTAGCGGGTTGCGCCTTCCTGGCGGCAGATATCCAGGATCCGTTCCTGCGCCGCCAGATGCGTGTTCTGGTAGATCCTGCTGCTGGTCACGATCTGCGTCTGCAGGCCCATGAAGCGCGCCAGCACCTGCAACTGATGGGTCAGGAAGCCCGCCAGGTTGCGATCTTCATGGCGCAATATGCCTTCCAGCAGCGGAAACACCTCATCGAAACAGGGCGCCTTGCGGTAGGCCATTTCCAGGCTGCGCAACAGGCGTCGCTGCCACTGGGCAGCGGGGGCGATCTCGATCTCGTCGATCTTGCGGTTCTGCGAGGCCTGCAACAGCGGCAGGGTGATCAACCCCGGTGCGCCATTGACCAGAATGCGGTTGCGATTGATCCAGCCACGATTGATGTAGTTGACGTCGTCGTAGACCACGAAGCGCTCGCTGGCCTTGAGCAGTTGCCAGTAGCCGATGTAGGGGAACAGGTACGGCTGCATGATCGCCAGTGCGGTCATGCGGCCGCTCCGGCGATCAGCTCGATGATGAAGTCGACGTTGTCGTGCTCCAGGTTGGGATAGATCGGCAGGCAGATCACCTGGTCCACCACCCGGTGCGCCACCGGCAGGTTGGCGGCACTGGACGAGGGTTGCTCGCAGTACATCGGCAGGCTGCTGATCAGCGGCTGGAAGTAGCGGCGACCATGGATGCCATGGGCCGCCAGATGCTCGAACAGCTGGTCGCGTTGCAGCGGGTAGTCCGGGCCGACCAGGATCGGGAAGTAGGCCTGGTTGCCGAGGGCTTCACCGACCCCGTCGATGCAGCGGATCCCGGCGACCCCGGCCAGGCCCTGGCGATAGCGCTGGTCGATCTGCCGGCGCTTGTCCAGGGCCTGGTCCAGGTGCTGCAGCTGCAACAGGCCGAAGGCCGCATGCACTTCGCTCAGTTTGCCGTTGCTGCCGGTGAACTCGACGGTACTGCCGTCGCGGGACAGGCCGAAGTTCTTCAACTGGTCGATATGGCGTTTGGTCGCTTCGTCGCGGCAGACGATCGCGCCGCCTTCGAAGGTGCTGAACACCTTGGTCGCATGGAAGCTCAGCACCGCCATGTCACCGTGGCGCAGCAGGCTCCCCGCCTGGTCGCGCACGCCGAAGGCGTGGGCTGCGTCGTAGATCACCTTGAGTCCGTGGCGCCGGGCGATAGCGTCGATGGCCTGGACGTCGCAGGGATGGCCGTAGCAATGCACCGGCATGATCGCCGTGGTCTTGTCGGTGATCGCCGCTTCGATGCGCGCAGGGTCGAGATTGAGGGTCTGTGGATCGATATCGACGAACACCGGGCGCAGGTTGTTCCACAGCAGTGAATGCGCCGTGGCGACGAACGAGTAGGGCGTGGTGATGACCTCGCCGCTCAGCCCGGCGGCCTGTACGGCCGTGATCAGCGCCTGGGTACCGTTGCAGAACAGCGAGATATGCTCGACGCCCAGGTACTCGCACAGCGCCGCTTCCAGGCGCTGGTGCAGGCTGCCGCCGTTGGTGAGGATGCGGCTGTCCCAGATTTCCCGCAGGTAGGGAATGAAGTCCTCCAGTTCGGGCAGGGCCGGTTGGGTGACGTAGATCGGTTCGCGCTGCTTCATTGCGAGTCCACCGCTTCGTTCGTCCTGTTCATCGGATCCCTGCCAGCATCGGGATGTTCACAAGGATTTGTCGAATTCATGGCGTGCCCAGAAGTCCTTCATGATCCCCCAGCAGCGTCGCGACTCTTCCTGCGCGGCAGCGCCGTAGAGGACCTGGGTCTGCTCGCCATGGATGCGGAAACTGCTCAGCGGCTGGATCAGGTACACCGTATTGCCGCGCATGGCCAGGTTGAGGAAGATCGCCACGTCCGAGGCCCAGGCTATCGGCTGTTCGTCCACCGACATGAAGTCCGGGGTCACCTCGATCATGTCGTCGCGACGGAACATCACCGTGCTCGGCTCGCCGACGAAGTTGATCTGCGACAGCATCAGCGCGGTGCCCAGGGACAGGCCTTCGATCATCGAATCGGCGGCCACCGGTGCCTGGGTCGCGGGGATATCGGCCAGCGGCGCGCCATGCTGGTCGATGCGCTGGCGCTTGGACGTGACCAGACTGATGTCCGGGTAATCGGCGAACGCCTTGAGCATGCGCTCGACGCACTCGACATCGAGCAGGTCGTCATCGTTGAGGAACTTGATGTACTCGCCGCGAGCTTCCTTGAGGCACAGGACATGGTTGAGGCGACCGATATCCTTGCCGGCGTCCGGGTTGCGCACATAGCGCAGTCGCGAGTCGAAACGGCTGTACTCGCTGACGATGGCTTCAATGGCGTCGGTGGGGCAGTCGTCGCAGACCAGGATTTCCAGGTTGCGGTAGGTCTGGTTCAGCGCGCTTTCCAGGGCCTGGTGCAGGTGCTCGGTGCGGTAGGTCGGCATGACGATGCTGACCAGGGGCTCGGCGTCCGCTGCGAGCTGCCGTTGCGGCTTGCGGAACTCCAGCACCAGTTGTCCTCGCGCGTCGGCGTCCAGGCCATCGAGTTTGGCATCGCTGCTGCTGCCGGGGCCGATGCCGACCACCGGCTCCAGGCCAACCATCTTGCAGACCCGGGTCAGTTCTTCGCTATCCCAGCTCCAGGCTTGCTGGCGCAGGGCGCGGTTGAGCCGTTCGCCACGGCCGATACCCGGTGCTTCAGGGTGGGCGCGGTGCTCCAGGTAGTCGTCGAGCAGCGCTTGCAGGTCGCTGGTCACCAGGCGCAGCACGCCCCCTGGCTGCAGTACCCGGCGGCACTCGTGGAGCAGACGGACGCCCTGGTTGCGGTCCAGGCGCTCGAGCAGATGGGCGCTGTAGATCCCGGGAACCGTGCCGCGGTCCCAGGGCAGGGCGGCACCGGGCTCAAGCTGGAGATCGGCATAGGTGGACTCCAGGTCGATGTTGAAGAAGCCCTGGCGTGGGTGATCGGCGCAACCGAGGTTCAGATAGATGGACTGCATGGAGATCGCTTCGAAAGGTGCATGACCGCTGTATCGGCCGTTGGCCGGTAAACATGATCCTTGCGAGGGAATCGCGCAACTGGCAGGGTGATGGCTTTTTGCCTCGGCGCAAACATTCAACATCCTTGCGCGGACTCTGTGGGAGCTGGCTTGCCAGCGATGAGGCCCATCGCTGGCAAGCCAGCTCCCACAGGGTGCGTTGTCAGGCTCAGGAACTGGAGTCTTGCCCATGCATTCACTGCCCCGCAGCCGTCCCGCCTTCTCCCGGCTGCCCCTGAGCATCGATGTGGCGCCCTTGCTGGCGGCCCTTGCCGATCTCGACGCGTCGCTCTGGCAAGCGCATTTCAATCGCGACTACTACCAGGGCGACTGGAGTGGGGTCGCCTTGATTTCCACCGATTCCCAGGTCGCCCTGGTGCATGGCGACGGCCCGGCGATCAAGCGCCAGCCGTGGTTGCAGGACCGGCGCTGGGAGCAGGGCCTGCGCGGGCTCGACGTGGAGATTCGCAGCGCCCGCCTGCTGCGCCTCGGTCCGCATAGCCATATTCGCGAGCACCGCGACTACGACCTCGGTGGCCACGATGCCGATATGCGCCTGCTCGTGCCATTGCTGGCCCCCGAAGACGTGGACTTCATGCTCGATGACCAGCGCATGCCGATGCGCGCAGGCGAGTGCTGGTTTCTGGATCTGTATCGTCCCCACAGCGTCAACAACCATGGCGACAGTCCGCGCATTCATCTGGTCATCGACTGCCGTCCCGGGGCCTGGCTGGATGCGGCGATCGAGGGCGGCCTGGGGCAGACGCCAGCGCCGGGTGCCGGGCGTTTCAACGAAGCCTATGCCAGGTTTGAGCACTGGTTGACCGGCCAGCCGCAGGTCGTGGCGCAATTGGAAGGGGTGTTGGAGCGCGATGCGTTCATCCACAAAAGCATCGAGCTGGGACGGGAGCAGGGCTGGGTGTTCTGCCCGGACCAGGTGCGGGCCGCATTGCGTCGGCGCCGCCAGCAGGTGCGCTGACGCCTTGGCGCCAGCGCAGTGGAGGGGTCAGGCGGTTTTCACCTGGCTGGCGATCTTGTCCTTGATCTCCAGGCGTTCCTTGCGCAGACGGGTGACCAGGTCATCCTCGCTGGCGCTCTGTTCGGCGTCGACGACTTCCTTGTCCTTTTGCAGGTAGCGGGTTTCCAGCTCCCCCAGGTGGGGAACCTTTTTCTTCAGCGCCTCGAATTGTTCCGCGGTCACTCCCAGGTCGGCGTACAGGTTGTGCTTGACCGGCATAGCTTCAACTCCTCAGTCAGGTCGGGGCATGAACCTTCAGGATAGATGCCTTTGCCGGGTTGGGTAGCCGGGGGTTAGTCTGTCGGACCTTTTCCTGCAACGGGTAGTCCCCCATGCCTCAGCTTCATCTGGAATACAGCGCCAACCTGCGCGACCTCGACACCGACAAGGCCCTGCTGCGCCTGAACAGTGCCCTGGTTGCCAGCGGCCAGTTCGGCGACGAAGTCGACATCAAGAGCCGCGCCGTGACCCACCAAACCTTCCGTATCGGCATTGCTCCGGCCGAGCGGGCCTTCGTCCATGTGAAGCTGGCCCTGCTCAGCGGCCGTTCGCCGGAGATCAAGCGACAGTTGTCCGCCAGCCTGCTGGAGGCGTTGAAGGATGTGCTGACGGTGCCGGCCGGTATCGATACCCAGGTGTGTGTGGAAATTCTCGATATCGATCGTGATTCTTATTCGAAAGTGCGTTTTCCCGGGTGAGATGCAATGGCAAGCCGCTGTTTCCTGAGCAGCGGCTGAACCTCAGGTCCGCATTAATAAAAGTTCATTTACGACCATCGTTTGTTGGCGTTTTTTTCACGGAAAATTGATGAGCGGCTGCTTAAAGTCCACCCCGCAAACAAGCTGATATCGCAAAGACATCAGCGGGTGGAATTCTTTATAAGCGAATCGTCATGCCGAAGATCAAGTCGTTGCGTCCCGAATGGGTGACGCTGCTCGCCAGTGCCTATCTGCTGATCGGCTTCAACTCGGTGCTGTGGGGGCACCTCGCCACGGTGCTCCAGGGCGACGGCAAGACGCTGCTGTTGCGCGTCGCCTTCGGCGTGCTGTTGCTGTGCGCGTTCAATATCGTGCTGACCTTGCTGGCGTTTCGCAAAACCCTCAAGCCGCTGTTGGCAACGCTGTTCATCATCAGTGCCGGCGTTGCCTATTTCATGAGTCAGTACGGCGTCCTGATCGATATCGGCATGTTGCGCAATACCGTGGAAACCAATGTCACGGAAGTGCGTGACCTGCTCTCGGTGAAGTTGTTCGTTTATATCTTCCTGCTAGGAGTAATACCGGCCTTCATCCTGTTCAGGACGCCGATAAAGTTTCGCAGCCTGCCCCGCGAGTTGTTGCAGAAACTGTGGGTGGCACTGGCCAGCGCCGCGGTGTTGGCGGCCGTGGCGATGGTCAATTACCAGGGATTGTCGTCGCTGTTTCGCAATCACCATGAATTGCGCCTGATGATTGTCCCGAGCAATTACATCGGGGCATCGGTGAACTATGCCCGGGAAAAGGTCGGCGTGGCCTCGCAGCCGTTCCGCAAGATCGGCGAGGACGCCACGCTCGCTCCGTCCTGGGCGGCTCATCCGCGCAAATCCCTGACCGTGCTGGTGGTAGGCGAGAGTGCCCGGGCGGAAAACTTCGGCCTGCTCGGCTACAGCCGCGACACCACGCCGCAACTGAGCAAGGAACAGGGCTTGCTGAGCTTCAGCAATGTCACCTCCTGCGGCACCGAAACCGCCGTGTCGGTGCCCTGCATGTTCTCCGGCATGACCCGCAAGGACTACGACGCGGCCAGGGCGAAGAACCAGGAAGGTCTGCTGGACATGCTGCAGCGCGCCGGCCTGGTGGTGGAATGGCGCGACAACCAGTCGGGCTGCAAGGGCACCTGCGACCGCGTGCACTTCGAGGATGTCAGCAACCTGAAGGACCCCGGCCTGTGCGCCGACAACGAATGCCACGACGAAATCCTGCTCAAGGACCTCGCCGCGCGCATCGATGACCTGAAGGAAGATACCGTGCTGGTCCTGCACCAGATGGGCAGCCATGGCCCGGACTACTTCAAGCGCTACCCGGCGGCCTTCGAGCGCTTTACCCCGGTGTGCCACAGCAACGCCCTGAACCAGTGCGACCGCCAGAGCATCGTCAACGGCTACGACAACACCCTGCTGTACACCGACCATGTGCTGGCCTCGCTGATCGATGTGCTGCGCAGCAAGCAGGACAAGGTCGATACCGCGATGATCTACCTCTCCGACCACGGCGAATCCCTGGGCGAGTACAACCTGTTCCTGCATGGCACGCCCTACATGCTGGCGCCGGAGCAGCAGAAGCATGTGCCGATGCTGGCCTGGTTCTCGGACAACTACCGCAGCAGCTTCGGCGTCGATGTCGACTGCCTGCAGCAGGGCCGCGAACGGCCGCTGAGCCAGGACAACCTGTTCCATTCCATGCTCGGTCTGCTACAGGTCAAGACCTCGCTGTACAACCCGCAGCTGGATTTGTTCGCCGGCTGCCGGAAACCCTGACAAATCGCGGCACCGCTTCACCGCATCTACTCTGGAAAGGCTACCGTCGAGCGGTTTCCCGGCGGTGGCCTGTGCCGTATATACTGCGCGCCATTGTATGTGGGAGAGCCTTGTGGCCATCGAAATTCACTGGATTACCGACGACAGCGCCCTGGCGGAACATTGCTGGCTCTGGCGTCAACTGCCCTTCGTGGCCCTCGACACCGAGTTCATGCGGGTCGACACCTTCTATCCCAAAGCCGGTTTGATCCAGGTCGGCGATGGTCAACGGGCCTTCCTGATCGATCCGCTGCTGATCAGCGACTGGCAACCGCTGGCCGGGCTCCTCGAAGACCTGGCGGTGACCAAGGTCCTGCATGCCTGCAGCGAAGACCTCGAAGTCCTCGCCCGCCTGACCGGCAGCCTGCCGGCGCCGCTGTTCGACACGCAACTGGCGGCCGGCTATCTCAACCTCGGCTTCTCCATGGGTTACTCGCGGCTGGTCCAGGAAGTCCTTGGCATCGAGCTGCCCAAGGGCGAGACGCGCTCGGACTGGCTGCAACGCCCGCTCTCCGAGACCCAGGTCAGCTACGCCGCCGAAGACGCCGTGCACCTGGCCGAGCTGTACGAGCGCCTGCGTCCGCAACTGAGCGACGACAAGAACGCCTGGGTGCTGGAAGACGGCGCCGAGCTGGTGCTGCAACTGCGTCGCGAGATCGATCCCTACGAGCTGTACCGCGAGGCCAAGCTGGCCTGGAAGCTGTCCCGTGCCCAGCTCGCCGTGCTGCGCGAGCTCTGTGCCTGGCGCGAGCTGGAAGCCCGTGAGCGCGATGTACCGCGCAACCGCATCCTGCGCGAGCATGCCATGTGGCCGATCGCCCGGACCCAGCCGGACAACCTGGTGACCCTGGCCCGCATCGAAGACATGCACCCGCGCACCATCCGCCAGGATGGCGAGTTCCTCCTCGACCTGATCAAGCGCACCGGCAGCCTGCCGCCCGCCGAGTGGCCGCCGGCAGTGCCGGAGCCACTGCCGATCGAAGCCTCGGCGCTGCTGAAGAAACTGCGCGCCATTGGCCAGGCCGAAGCCGAGCGCCTGAACATCGCCCCCGAGCTGATGCTGCGCAAGAAAACCCTCGAGGCGCTGCTCAAGAGCGGCTACCCCGACGGACCGTACCAATTGCCCGACTCGCTGCGCGGCTGGCGTCGCGAGCGGATGGGCCAGGCCCTGCTGGACTGCCTGGCCGATGCCGGAGAACCCTCTTGAAACGTATCTGTTCGATCTACCGTAGCCCGCGCAAGAACGAGATGTACCTGTACCTGCTCAAGGCCGATGGCCTGAGCAAGGTGCCGGAAGCCCTGCTGCCGTTCTTCGGCACGCCGCAACATGCCTTCGACGTGGTACTCAGCCCCGAGCGCACCCTGGCCCGCGAGGATATCGCCAAGGTCCTGGAGAACCTCGACAGCCAGGGCTATCACCTGCAGATGCCGCCGGCCGAAGAGGAATACATCGAGCACCTGCCGGAAGAGTTGCTGCGTCGTAACGACCCGGTCTGATCCCGCCTTAACGGGGCCGGCTTGTGCCGGCCCTCCCGCCGTTCTGCAAGGTTGTAATCGATATGCGCGTTCTGATCGCCGAACAGGATCACGCCCTCTACGCCCGCCTGTTGCGCGAGGCTTTGCCCGAACTCGACGTATTGACCAGTGGTGACTCCGCCGAACTGTCGCGCCACGCCGCGCAGTGCCCGGTGTGGCTGGGCCAGCCGGACCTGCTGGCGAGCCTGCTGCGCCAGGGCCATCGCCCGCAGTGGCTGCAGTCGACCTGGGCCGGGATCACCCCGCTGCTGGCCGAGGGCCTGCCGCGCGAGTACCGCCTGACCCGGGCCGTGGGCATCTTCGGCCAGGTCATGGCCGAATACGTGCTGACCTACATGCTCGGTCACGAGCGCGAGGTGCTGACCCGGCTGATGAGCCAGGTCGAGCGCAAATGGGATGGCCGTCCCGGCCGCAGCCTCGACGGGCGCCGGGTGCTGATCGTCGGGACCGGTGATATCGGTTGCGAGGTCGCGCGGTTCCTCGTGCCGTTCGGCTGCAAGCTGTACGGCGTCGCCAGTTCGCCGCGCGAGCTCGAACCCTTCATCGAAGTGGCCGGGCTTGACCAGCTCGGGCGCCTGGTCGGCCAGGTGGACTATGTGGTCAACCTGCTGCCGGATACCCCGGCGACTCACGACGTCTATGACGCCGCGCTGTTCGAGCGTTTCAACCCGGATGCACTGTTCATCAACGCCGGGCGCGGTGTGGCCGTGGTCGATGGCGACCTGGTTACGGCGCTGACCAAGGGCCATCTGGCCGGGGCGGTGATCGATGTGTGCCGGCAGGAGCCGTTGCCGCGCAATCATCCGTTCTGGACCGCCTTGGGGCTGCTGCTGACCGGGCACAGTTCGGCACCGACCTCGCCGGTGGCGATGGTGCGGTTGTTCGTCGAGAACCTGGGGGCTTATCAGCGGGGCGATGAGTTGCGCGGGGAAGTCGATTTTTCGCGGGGCTATTGAGACCGTAATCGCCGGCAACGCCGGCTCCCACAAGGTCCGCTTTGCACACTGAACCTTGTGGGAGCTGGCTTGCCAGCGATGAGGCCCTGAAGGCTTACAGGGTGAAATCACCCTCGGCCGCCAGTTCGTTCAGCGGCCGACGCGGGCTCGGCACTTCGCGGGCCTGCAGGTATTCGGCCAGGGTCGCCTTGTCACCCAGCTTGCCGATCGCCACGACCGCGTGCAGGTCGTAGCCCTCGGGAATCTTCAGCTCCTTGCGGGTCAGTTCCTGGTCGAAGCCGGCCATGCCGTGGGTGTGCCAGCCGCTGATGCTGGCCTGCAGGGCCAGGTGGCCCCAGGCCGAGCCGGTGTCGAAGGTGTGCCACAGGGCCGGGGTTTCTTCGCTGGCGCCGGGGGCGGTGAAGGTGGTCTTGGAGATGACGATCACCAGCGCCGAGGCATGCTGCGCCCAGCTGCGGTTGAACTCGTTGAGCAGGCCCAGGTAGCGCTCCCAGCTCGGCGTATCACGGCGCGCGTAGAGGAAGCGCCATGGCTGCGAGTTGTACGCCGAAGGTGCCCAGCGCGCGGCTTCGAGGAAGCTCAGCAGGGTTTCCTCGGAGATCGCCTCGCCGGTGAAGGCGCGCGGCGACCAGCGCTGGATGAACTGTTCATGGATGGCGTAGTCAGCGATACGGGGATTGGCGCTCATGGGAATTCCTGGACAGGGGGATGAGAACTGAAATGATTTGCAAAACTACAACTGTCACCCACACCCTGACAAGCGGTCTGGCAAAGGCATTGCGCAGGTCCTAGACTGGCGCCGCCCGCTCTGGGCTGAAGAATTTTGAAACAGGATCACCGCAAGATGCAGGCAAGCCCCGCGCCGTTCTGGACCCGCAAGACCCTCGACCAGCTCGATTCCGTCGAATGGGAGTCGCTGTGCGACGGCTGTGGCTTGTGCTGCCTGCAAAAGCTCGAGGACGAAGACGACAACAGCGTCTACTACACGCGTATCGCCTGCAAACTGCTGGATTTGAAGACCTGCCAGTGCAGCGATTACCCGCACCGCTTCGAGCATGTGCCGGATTGCATCCAGCTCACCCCGGGCAAGGCCGACCAGTTCAAATGGCTGCCGCCCACCTGCGGTTACCGCCTGGTCAGCGAGGGCAAGGACCTGCCGGCCTGGCACCACCTGGTCTGCGGTGACCGCGAGCAGGTGCACAAGCAGCGCATCTCGCAGTCCGGGCGCATGCTCAGCGAGAACAGCGTTGCCGAAGATGATTGGGAAGACTATCTGATATTCCGCGCCAGCTGAGCTGGCGCGTTTCGCGTTTGTGCAAGGAGTCGGGCAATGCCTGTGCGTCACCCTCTGGCGTGGGTCGTGTTGCTGTTGGCCAGCAATGCGGCCTGGGCGAAGAAAGTCGATCTGGATTACCACGTGCGCCTGCTGCCGCAGAGCGGGCAGGCCGAAGTGCGCCTGACCCTCGCCGATGGTGCCCAGGTGCGCAGCCTGGATTTCGACCTGGGCAAGGACGGCCTGTACAGCGATTTCAAGGCCGACGGTCCGTGGCAGCAGGCGGCGGACAGCCCGCGCGGGGTCTGGCAGCCGGCACCGGGCAAGGCCAGCCTGAGCTACAAGGTGCGCCTCGACCACAAACTGAAGAATGGCAGCTACGACAGCCGTATCGCGGCGAACTGGGCGTTGTTCCGAGGTGACGACCTGGTACCGCCGGCGCGTCTCGACCAGCAGGACGGCACGGAGCTGGTGGCGCGCCTGAGCGTCGACCTGCCCAGTGGCTGGGGCAGTATCGAGACGGCCTGGCCGCGAATCGGCAAGCAGCGTTTTCGCATCGACAACGTCTCGCGCCTGTTCGACCGGCCCACCGGCTGGATGCTGGCCGGCACCATCGGCGCGCGGCGCGCCCGTCTCGGCGAGACCGACGTCAGCGTGGCCGGGCCGGTGGGGCAGGGGCAGCGGCGGATGGATGCCCTGACCCTGCTGACCTTCGTCTGGCCGCAATACCAGGCGGTGTTCCCGCGCAATCCGCCGAAGCTGCTGCTGGTGGGGGCTCGCGAGCACCTGTGGCGCGGCGCGCGGGCGGCGAACAACTCGATCTACCTCAACAGTGGCAGTCCGCTGGTCAGCGAAAATGGCAGCAGTCCGCTGTTGCGCGAGCTGGTGCGGGTGTTTGCACGGATCCATGATCGTGACCGCAGCGACTGGATCGGCGAGGGGCTGGCGGAGTACTACTCCACTGAGCTGCTGCGCCGCGCCGGCGGCATCAGCGACGATCGCTACCAGGCGTTGCAGACGCGCCTGGGCAAGGAAGGCAAGGGCGTGACCAGCCTGCGCGGCGAACAGGTCAGTGCGGCGACCATCGCCCGGGCAGTGTTGCTGTTGCAGGCGCTGGACCGGGAGATCCGCATTCATACCCACAACAAGCAGTCGCTGGATGATCTGGTGCGGGCGTTGATGCGCTTGAACGGTGTGTCGACCGAGGAGTTCGTGCAACTGGCGGATGGCGTGCTGGGGCGGGAGTCGGAGGTTCTGCGCAGTCCATTGCTTCAGTGACTGGCCTTCAGGGTCTCATCGCTGGCAAGCCAGCTCCCACAGGTCCGGCGGCGCACTCGGTCATTGTGGGAGCTGGCTTGCCAGCGATAGGGCCCTCGAATTCTCAGGGCTTGGGACTGGCCAGCGAATCATCCCCGGTCACCGTCGCCGTTTTGGTCGCCGCCTCGGCCGCATCCTTCAACGACTTCAGCTCGCTCCCCGTCCGCTCGATCCTGGCGCGGATCCCGTCCAGGTCCTGGCGCCCCTTCTCCAGCAGGCTCTTGGCCGAACAATGCCCGGTCACCCCGCGAGCCAGCACCGCACCGCCAATGGCGATCTGGATCAGGCCGAACAGGCCGCCGCGGCGCAGCCCCTTGCCGACCATCACCACCCCGGTGGCCACGGAGCCGGCGCGCTCCCAGCCCTGGACGTTGTGCTCGGGCTTGCTCTGAAAGGGCGTTGCCGGGATCTCTGGCTTCTGGCGCATGGGCGCTTCTCCTCTTGAGTGATGTGATAGTCAGCAGACCGCCTGGCGGCGGCCGATGTTCCATCGCTTACTTGAAGCGTGGTCCGGAACGGGTGTTCAGACCCTTGGCCATACGGTCGTAGAGCACCACGTTGACCGTGGCGGCCAGGTTCATGCAGCCGTTGGTCGGGATGTAGATGGTCTCTTCGCACCAGGCGCGGACATCGTCGTCGAGGCTGCCGTCCTCGGGGCCGAAGATGTAGATGGCACGGTCCGGGTGGGTGTATTCCGGCAGCGGGCGGGCGCCCTCGACCAGTTCCACGGCCACCGGGGTGCAGCCCAGGGGAATGATCTTCTGCAGGTCGTCGATGCCGATCAGCGGGATGTCGTAGTGCACCCGCTTGGTGTCGGTGACGAAGTCGCGGGCGCGCTCGTAGCGCTTGCCGGTGTAGAACACCGAGTTGACGCCATAGCAGCCGGCCGCACGCATCACCGAGCCGACGTTTTCAGGGGATTTGGGGTTGTACAGGCCGATGCAGCTGTACCTTTTGTTCGCCACGTGCCGGGCCCTTCGCAAAAAAGAGCCGATTATACGGATTCCCCGGCACGGGCGGGCAGCGGCCTCAGTCCTTCTTCAGCATCCCGGCGAGGGCGGCGAAGGGATTGTGGGTGGCCTTGGCGATCGACGGCGTGCTCAGCGAGCCTTCGCTGAAGTACTGCTGGTCGGTGTAGCGCGAGTGCTCGTTGTCGTGGCAGTACAGGCACAGCAGCTCCCAGTTGGAGCCGTCCTGGGGGTTGTTGTCGTGGTTGTGGTCGCGATGGTGCACGGTCAGCTCGCTCAGACGCTTGCCGGAGAACTCCCGGGCACAGCGGCCACACACGTGCGGGTACATGCGCAGGGCTTTCTGCCGGTAGCCCCGTTCGTCGTCGCGCTTGGCGTCGGCGAGGATGCGGTCGAGCCGCGCGGTGGCGGCGGCGGAGGAGGATTGGGTCATTGTTTTACCTACTGGGCATTTCACGGTTTTGACGCCAGTCTAGCGCCGTTCCCGGCGACTGGGCAGGCAATCCGCTACACGGCGGAGTAGTCTGTACGACATGACCTCGACCAGGAGCCCTACATGCGTCTGACGAGCATCCTGCTGTATTGCGCCGCCAGCCTGGCCACTGCCCAGGCCGATGACCTGCAACCGCGGGTCATCGCCCCCGTCCCCGGTGCGCCCGGCACGGCGACGCCGACGCCCTATCCACAGCTATCGCCACCGGTGATTCCGCGGGCCGCCGATGGCACGCCTGGCGCGCCCTTGCTGCCTCCCATGCCGCTGCCCACGCCGCCCAAGGACCAGCCCTTGCCGGGCCTGACGCCACCCGCGGAAAAGGACAAGGCCGACTAGACCTGCTGGGCCAGCAACTGCCCGTCGACCATGCGCAGGCGTCGCGACAGGGCCACCGCCAGCGCGCGGATGACCTTGGCGGCGATCTTCGGTGCGTCGTTGAGCATCCGGTCCAGCGCGTCCTTGCCCAGGCTGAGCAACTGGCAGTCGCTGGCGGCGACGCAGGAGGCCGATCGACGTTCGCCGTCGAGCACCGCCATCTCGCCGAAGGCGCGGCCCTTGCGCAGCACGGCGATATCCACTTCGCGGCCGTCGGCATCGGTCTTGCGCACCGCCACCTGGCCGGCAACGATCAAACACATGAAGGTGCCGGCGTCGCCCTCGCGGAAGATCACCTCGCCGGCGGCCATGCTGCTCAGGGCGAAGTAGCCGGCGGCGGCAGAGAAATCGCCGGGCTGGAGCTGGTCGAACAGGCCGCAATCCATCAGCAGGTCGCGGATTTCGTTGTTGAGGAAACTGGCTTCGGGCATTGCTTTGGTTCTTTTGTTGTCTGTCCGGGAAGAGATCGCACCGCGACTCTCATCGCGGTGCAAGCTCAGACAACGAAAAACGCGATTTACACCACATCCAGCTCATTCAGGACGAAGGCATATTCCAGGGCCACATCGCGCAGGCCCTGGTAGCGCCCGCTCATGCCACCATGGCCGGCGCCCAGTTCGGTCTTGAGCAGCAGTGGATTGCTGTCGGTCTTGGTCACCCGCAGCTTGGCCACCCACTTCGCCGCTTCCCAGTACTGCACGCGGCTGTCGTTGTAGCCGGCGATCACCAGCAAGGCCGGGTAGGCCTGGGCGCTGAGGTTCTCGTAGGGCGCGTAGGCCTTGATCCGGGCATGCACCTCCGGTTCCTCGGGGTTGCCCCATTCGTCGTACTCGGTGACGGTCAGCGGCAGGTCCGGATCGAGCATGGTGTTGAGCACGTCGACGAAAGGCACTTCGGCGATCGCCACCTTGAACAGTTCCGGGCGTTGGTTGAGCACCGCGCCGATCAGCAGGCCGCCGGCGCTGCCACCGCTGATCGCCAGTTGCCCGGCCGTGGTGATGCCGGCGGCGATCAGGTGCTCGGCGCAAGCGATGAAGTCGCCGAAGGTGTTGTGCTTGTGCTCCTGCTTGCCGGCGCGGTACCAGGCTTCGCCCAGTTCGCCGCCGCCACGCACGTGGGCGATGGCGAAGGCCACGCCGCGATCCAGCAGGCTCAGGCGGGCGTGGGAGAACCACGGATCGAGGCTCTCGCCGTAGGCGCCGTAACCGTAAAGGTACAGCGGCACCGGCTGGCCGAGATCGACACGGCGCTGGACCAGGCTGATCGGTACCAGGGTGCCGTCCGCTGCACGCGCCCAGAGACGCTGGCTGACATAGGCGTCGGCATCGAACTCGCCGAGCACCGGTGTCTGCTTGAGCACCAGTTGCTCGCCAGTGGCGAGGTCCAGTTGGCGCACCTGGGCCGGACGGTTCAGCGCCTCGTAGCGCAGGCGGATGCGTGAGCTGGCGAATTCCAGGCTGTCCTGCACGTACAGGCTGTAGGCGGCGTCCGGCAGTTGCACGCGGTAGGCCGGAAGGCCGGTCGGGCGCACTTCGATGATCGGCAGGCCGCCCTCGCGCAGGCTCAGGGTCAGGGCTTGGGCATTCAGGGTCAGGCCCTCGATCATCACCGTGTCGCTGTGCGGCACCAGCACCTGCCACAGGTCGCGGGTCGGCACGCGGTCGCCGGGGGCGTGGAACAGGGCGAAGTTGATGCCGTCCTGGTTGCTGCGCACGAACCAGCGCCATTCGCCGTCGAGCTTGCCGTGGTCGGCGTCGTATTCATGGCCTTCGACCCGCGGTGCCAGGCAGGCGAACTCGCCTTGCGGGGTATCGGCGTCCAGTGCCCAGGCTTCGCTGGTGGTCTTGCTGTTGAGTATCAGCACCAGTTGGCGCTCGGAGCTGGAGCGGTAGCAGTGCAGGAAGAAGCGCCCGTCGGCTTCCTCGAAGACCGTCTGGGCCTCGGCGCTGCCCAGGCGATGGCGGTGCAGGCGGAAGGGCCGGTGGGTGTCGTCCAGGGTGGTGAAGAACAGGGTCTGGCTGTCGTTGGCCCAGGTCATGCTGCCGTCGCAGTCGTCGAACGGCAGTTCACTGATCACGCCGCTGGCCAGCTCTTTGACGTACAGGGTGTAGATCTCGTCGCCGCTGGTGTCCAGGCTGTAGGCCAGGCGCTGGTGGTCGGGGCTGACGTTGAAGGCGCCCAGGCTGAGGAAGCCACCGGCGGCCAGCTGGTTGGGGTCGAGCAGCAGTTCTTCGCGGCTTTCGTCCACCTGGTTGGAATCGTCGGCCGGGCGCGGGCAACGGTAATGCCGCGGGTATTCGTCGCCGGCGGTGGTGCGGGTGTAGTAGAGATACGGGCCCCAGGGCGAGGGCAGGGACAGGTCGGTCTCGAGGATGCGGCCCTTGATTTCCTCGAACAGGGTCTCGCGCAGATCGGCCTGGTCGGCCAGCTGCGCCTGCTGGAAGGCGTTCTCCGCTTCCAGGTAGGCCATCACCTCGGGAGCGTCGCGCTCCTGCAGCCAGGCATAGGGATCCGCGCCGTCGCCCCGGCGGGCGATCGGGGGGCAAAGGGCTTGAGCGGAAGAGGGCATGTGCGGTTCCTTGGCTGGGGGGCGCCTGCGCGCGGAAAAATCGTTATCATAAGCGCCTGTTTGCCTACCTTCCACGGACGCCATGACCGAAAACGACTATCTGTTCGCCTGGGGCCTGTATGCCCTGGCTGCCCTGGGTTGCCTATGGGTGGGCTTCCGTATCACCGGCTGGATGTGGCGCTGGCTGCGCGAACCGCTGCGGGTGCTGCTGGCGGTGCTGCTGTTGACCCCGACCATCATCGATGCGGCCAAGGACATCTACGCCCCGGCCATCGCCATCACCGCCCTGGACCTTGCCTTCAAGGTCGGCAACAACGTCTGGCGCGCCGCTTCCGATCTGGCCATGTACGGCATGATCGCCTTCGCCCTGTACCTGATCTTCGTGGCCATCCGCCTGCCGCTGGAAGCCCGTGCCCGGGCCCGTCGCGAGCGTGCCGAAGCCGCCGCCAAGCGCCAGGCCGAGGAGGACGAACAAGTGGCCATGGCGCCGCCGGGCAGCCGCGAGCGCTATCGCAACGAGCCGCCGGAGGCCCCGCAGGGTGGCCCGCGCCAGCGTCTCGAACCGCGTCTGTAAGGGGAGCGAGCGACCATGTGCGAACTGCTGGGCATGAGTGCCAACGTCCCCACCGACATCGTTTTCAGCTTCACCGGCCTGATGCAGCGCGGCGGCCGCACCGGCCCGCACCGTGATGGCTGGGGCATCGGCTTCTACGAGGGCCGCGGCCTGCGGGTGTTTCAGGACCCGGCGGCGAGTTGCGAATCGGAAGTCGCCAACCTGGTGCAGCGCTATCCGATCAAGAGCGAAGTGGTGATCGGCCATATCCGCCAGGCCAACGTCGGCAAGGTCTGCCTTTCCAACACCCACCCGTTCGTCCGCGAGCTGTGGGGACGCAACTGGTGTTTCGCCCATAACGGCCAGCTCGCCGACCTCAACGGCCTGACCAGCTTCTACCGGCCGATCGGCGACACCGACAGCGAAGCGGCCTTCTGCGACCTGCTCAACCGCATCCGCGAGGCCTTCCCCGAACCGGTGGAGGTCGAGCAACTGCTGCCGGTGCTGGAGCAGGCCTGCGCCGAATACCGCGGCAAGGGCGTGTTCAATTGCCTGCTCAGTGATGGCGACTGGCTGTTCTGCTTCTGTTCGACCAAGCTGGTGCACATCACCCGGCGCGCGCCGTTCGGCCCGGCCCGGCTCAAGGACGTCGACATGATCGTCGACTTCCAGGCCGAGACCACCACCAACGACGTAGTCACCGTGATCGCCACCGAAGCGCTCACCGAAAACGAAACCTGGCAACGCTACGAGCCCGGCCAGTGGGGCCTGTGGCGCAAGGGCGAATGCATCGCCAAGGGTCAGACCCCAGCCTGAGGAAGAGGCGCATGTTCAGAAGCTACCTGCGATTGATCCTGTTCACCTGCGGCCTGCTGCTGGGCGTGCAGGTGCCTGGTCTGATCAATGACTACAGCCAGCGGGTGCAGGCGCACCTGCTGGAGTCCCGCGAAGGCCTCAAGGGCTTCCAGCAGACCGCCCAGCGCTTCTTCAATGGCGATCTCGATGCGCTGGTGCGGCACTACCGTTCCAGCGACGATCCGGTGTTCAACAGCGATGCCAACAGCATCGAAAGCCTGCAGATCCGCAATCGCCTGCTGGAAAACGAATGGCAGGCCCTGCAGGGCGGCTGGCTGAGCCGCACCTTGCATGTGCTGACCCGCCCGGACCCGGCGATCCGCGAAGAGACCGTCAAAGGCTACAGCTATCAGATCCTGCTCACCCCCGAGGCCGCAAGCTGGGGCCTGGGTTGTGCGCTGCTGTTCGCCCTGGTGGTGGAAAGCCTGTTGCTGCTGGTCGGCTGGGTGATCATGGGCGGTCGGCGCAAAGCCGTACAACCGAGCTGGCGTTGAACCTGATCCGGAGGCCTGCGTGAGCCGTCTGCTGCTGAACTGCGATATGGGCGAAAGCTTCGGCAACTGGACCATGGGTCTGGATGCCGAGGTGATGCCCTACATCGATTGCGCCAACATCGCCTGCGGTTTCCACGCCGGCGACCCCGGCATCATGCGCCACACCGTAGCCCTGGCCGTAGAGCACAAGGTGCTGGTCGGCGCCCATCCGGCCTATCCCGACCTGCAAGGCTTCGGCCGCCGCTCGATGGCCTGCAGCAACGAGGAAATCCGCGACCTGCTGCACTACCAGATCGGCGCGCTGGATGGCATCTGCCGGACCCAGGGTACCCGGGTGGCCTACGTCAAACCCCATGGCGCGATGTACAACGACATGATGGCCGACCACGGCAAGCTGCGCGCCGTGCTCGAAGCCGTGGCCGCCTATGACCGCACCCTGCCGCTGATGCTCATGGCCACCGCCGACGACAGCGCTGCCCGGGCGCTGGGTGCCGAACTGGGCATTACCCTGTGGTTCGAAGCCTTCGCCGACCGAGCCTACGATGGCGCCGGGCGCCTGGTATCACGACGCCTGCCGGGGGCGGTGCACCACGACCCGGCGCTGGTGCTGGAGCAGGCCCTGCGCCTGGCCCGTGGCGAGACCCTGACCGCCAGCGACGGCAGCCCGGTGCAACTGCGCGCCCAGACCCTGTGCGTCCATGGCGACAACGACAGCTCGGTGGCGGCGGTGCGGCAGATCCGCGAGGCGCTGGATGCCCTGCCGTCGTGACTGACAGGGCCCCATCGCTGGCAAGCCAGCTCCCACAAGGATTGTGGTGTGCACAAAACCCTGTGGGAGCTGGCTTGCCAGCGATGAGGCCCTGGAGAGCCCCAGCTTACTTGGACAAAAACCGCATCCCTTCTTCCAGCCCGCGCAAGGTCAGCGGGTACATGCGGTCCTCCACCAGCTCGCGAACGATATTGGTCGACGCCGTGTAGTTCCAGGTGTCCTTCGGATACGGATTGATCCAGATAAGCTTCTTGAATTTCTCCATGAAGCGCTGCATCCACACATACCCGGCTTCTTCGTTCCAGTGCTCGACGCTGCCACCCGGCTGGGTGATCTCGTAGGGCGCCATTGCGGCATCGCCGACGAACACCACCTTGTAGTCCGCGCCGTACTTGTGCAGCAGGTCGAGGGTGGAGGTGCGCTCCGAAGTGCGGCGCAGGTTGTTCTTCCACACTGACTCGTACACGAAGTTGTGGAAGTAGTAGTACTCCAGGTGCTTGAACTCGGTCTTGCAGGCCGAGAACAGTTCCTCGCAGATCTTCACGTGGGCATCCATCGAGCCGCCGATATCGAACAGCAACAGCAGCTTGACGCTGTTGCGCCGTTCCGGGCGCATCTGGATGTTGAGCAGGCCGGCGTCGCGGGCGGTGTGGTCGATGGTGCCGTCGATGTCCAGCTCGTCCGCCGCACCCTGGCGGGCGAACTTGCGCAGGCGACGCAGGGCCAGCTTGATATTGCGCGTGCCCAGCTCGACCTGGTCGTCGAGGTTCTTGTATTCGCGCTGGTCCCAGACCTTGACCGCCTTGCCCTGGCGCTTGCCGGCATCGCCGACACGGATGCCTTCCGGGTTGAAACCGCCCGAGCCGAACGGGCTGGTGCCGCCGGTGCCGATCCACTTGTTGCCGCCGGCATGACGGCCTTTCTGCTCTTCCAGGCGCTTCTTGAATTCCTCGATCAGCTTGTCCAGGCCGCCGAGGGACTGGATCTGCGCCCGTTCTTCGTCGGTCAGCTGGCGCTCGAACTCCTTGCGCAGCCAGTCTTCCGGAATCAGTGCTTCCAGATGCCGGTCGAGGTTTTCCAGGCCCTTGAAGTAGGCGGAAAAGGCCCGGTCGAACTTGTCGAAATGACGCTCGTCCTTGACCAGGATGGCCCGCGACAAATAGTAGAACTCGTCCATGTCGGCGAAGGTGACCCGCGACTTCAGGGCATTGAGCAGGTCGAGCAGCTCGCGCACCGACACCGGCACCTTGGCCGCGCGCATTTCATTGAACAGATTGAGCAGCATGGCGATTGCCCCCGTGGCCTCAGCGGTTGCCGCGGCGGCTCATGAAGGCCAGGCGCTCGAGCAGTTGCACGTCCTGTTCGTTCTTCACCAGGGCGCCGGCCAGTGGCGGGATGGCCTTGGTCGGATCGCGCTCGCGCAGCACCGCCTCGCCGATGTTGTCGGCCATCAGCAGCTTCAGCCAGTCGACCAGTTCGGAGGTGGAGGGCTTCTTCTTCAGGCCCGGCACCTTGCGCACGTCGAAGAACACGTCCAGCGCTTCGCTGACCAGGTCCTTCTTGATGTTCGGGTAGTGCACGTCGACGATCTGCTGCAGGGTGTCGCGGTCGGGGAAGGCGATGTAGTGGAAGAAGCAGCGGCGCAGGAAGGCGTCCGGCAGCTCCTTTTCGTTGTTCGAGGTGATGATGATGATCGGCCGTTGCTTGGCCTTGATGGTCTCGTCGGTCTCGTAAACGTAGAACTCCATCTTGTCCAGTTCCTGCAACAGGTCGTTGGGGAACTCGATGTCGGCCTTGTCGATTTCGTCGATCAGCAGGATCACCCGCTCGTCCGACTCGAAGGCCTCCCACAACTTGCCCTTCTTCAGGTAGTTGCGCACGTCGTGGACCTTGTCCACGCCCAGTTGCGAGTCGCGCAGGCGGCTGACCGCATCGTATTCGTAGAGGCCCTGGTGAGCCTTGGTGGTGGACTTGATGTGCCAGGTGATCAGCTTGGCACCGAAGGAGGCGGCCAGTTGCTCGGCGAGCATGGTCTTGCCGGTGCCCGGCTCGCCCTTGACCAGCAGTGGCCGCTCCAGGGTGATCGCCGCGTTGACCGCCAGTTTCAGGTCGTCTGTGGCGACGTATGCGCTGGTGCCTTCGAACTTCATCTGTCCATCCTCATGAATACGGATGCCGGGCAGTACCCATCCGGCAGAAAAATGTCATACGCGACTATACCCGCCGTCCTACACACTGGGAACGCAGACGGCCCATTCAGTCTCTGAATGGGCCGTCACTCGGTGACCCGGTCAGACTGGGGCGCGGAACGCTCATAACGTGCGTTGAACGCCTGGATAAAGCCGTTGCGCAGGATCTGCAGGAAGGCCTCGAAGGCGCTGATATCGCTGTGATGGACGCTGCCGGACAGCTCGACGCGGGTGGCGAACTGGTTTTTCGGCTGGTTCTTCAGCACCGTCTCGGTGGCGCCGACCAGCGCCTCCCAGACCGAGCGGAAGATGTTCTTGTCCTTGTTCTCCACGTCCTGCTGCCAGTCGAACACTTCGACATCGCGCAGCAGCGGCTTGATATAGCCGGTCAGCCGGCCTTTCTCGGCCTCGGCCTCGATCACCAGGTCGCCATGCCCGGCCTTGAAGTCGAACTTGCCGTAGGCGCTGGCGAAGTCGTTGAGGCGGCGCAATTGCAGGTCGGTGGCGCGCAGGCGGAACTTGAAGTCCTCGAAGTTGCTCAGGGGATCGAAGGTGGCGCTGCTTTCCACCGGGGCATCGCCGAGCAGCAGGGCCTTGCCGTCGAAACTGGCGTCGCGCCGGCCTTGCTGGTCGACCACGTTGGTCAGGTTATGGATGCTGGCATCGAGCTGGGTGGCCTTGAGGTCCACGGCGGGTTTGGAGTTGTAGTTGCGGAAGGTCAGGGTGCCATCCTGGATCAGCACTTCGTTGAGGGTGATGGGCAGCAGTTTTTCCAGCTGTTGCCGCCAGTTGGTGCCCTGGCCGGTCTGTGAGGCCTGCTTGTTGCCGCCGTCGACGAAGTTGAGTTCGGGGCGCAGGAAAATCACTTCACCCACCACGGCATGCTCGGACCACAGCGACTGCCAGCTCACCGACAGATCTATGACCGGGGCATTCAGCAGCGGGACCGGCACCTTGCCGCTGGTCTTGACGATGGTCAGGCCGTTGATCTTGTAGGCACCGCGCCACCAGGCGAGGTCAACATCGGCGATCTGGCCGCGATAATCGCCCATGTCGGCGAGCTTGCCATTCAGGTAGTCGCGCACCAGCCACGGAAGCGACAGGTGCAGGGCGAGCAGCAGCACCAGCAGGCCGGCCAGGCCCGCCAGCGGCCAGCGATAGCGGCGTTTCATCGGCATCTCCAGAGCGCGGATGAAAGGTTGACCGCGGTCAGTTGCACGGAGTTCTACCGGGGTAGACGCACCCCCATGGCAGGCTTACCCTTGAGGTTTTCGCTCGGTGCCAAAAGGACCCCCTGCCATGAGCCGTATCTTCGCTGACAACGCCCATTCCATCGGCAACACGCCGCTGGTGCAGATCAACCGCATCGCCCCGCGCGGGGTGACCATCCTGGCCAAGATCGAAGGGCGCAACCCGGGTTATTCGGTCAAATGCCGGATCGGCGCGAACATGGTCTGGGACGCCGAAAGCAGCGGCAAGCTCAAGCCGGGCATGACCATCGTCGAGCCGACCTCGGGCAACACCGGCATCGGCCTGGCCTTCGTCGCCGCTGCCCGCGGCTACAAGCTGCTGCTGACCATGCCGGCATCGATGAGCATCGAGCGGCGCAAGGTGCTCAAGGCGCTGGGCGCCGAACTGGTGCTGACCGAGCCGGCCAAGGGCATGAAGGGCGCCATCGAGAAGGCCAACGAGATCCTCGCCAGCGACCCGGCCAAGTACTTCATGCCGGCGCAGTTCGACAACCCGGCCAACCCGGCCATCCATGAAAAGACCACCGGCCCGGAAATCTGGAACGACACCGATGGCGCGGTGGACGTGCTGGTCGCCGGCGTCGGTACCGGCGGCACCATCAGCGGTGTGTCGCGCTACATCAAGCACACCCAGGGCAAGGCGATCCTGTCGGTGGCGGTCGAGCCGATCAGCTCGCCGGTGATCAGCCAGGCCCTGGCCGGTGAAGAGATCAAGCCGAGCCCGCACAAGATCCAGGGCATCGGTGCCGGTTTCGTGCCGAAGAACCTCGACCTGTCGATCGTCGACCAGGTGGAAAAGGTCAGCGACGACGAATCCAAGGCCATGGCCCTGCGCCTGATGCAGGAAGAGGGGATTCTCTGCGGCATTTCCTGTGGCGCCGCCATGGCCGCCGCCGTGCGCCTGGCCGAGAAGCCGGAGATGCAGGGCAAGACCATCGTGGTGATCCTGCCGGACTCGGGTGAGCGGTACCTGTCGAGCATGCTGTTCAGCGACCTGTTCACCGAGCAGGAAAACCAGCAGTAACAACACTGCACAACCTTGTGGGAGCGGGTTTACCCGCGATGACGCCGGTGGGCTCACTGTCGCCATCGCGGGTAAACCCGCTCCCACAAGGTCCGCATCGTGCTTTTGATCCTCGGCAATGCCCTGCTGCCGGGTTTGTTGCAAAATTTCCAACACTGTCTATCAGGCCCCGCGTGTTCTTACCGGGGCCTGTTCGGTTTATCATGGACGATTTCCGGCCTAGGGCCTGAACGAGATTTCCAGGAGCATTGAATGACTTTTTCCTTTGTCGCCAAGGCAGGCGTGCTGCTGCTGTTCTTCGGCAGCGTCCTGTTCGTGCACCTGCGCGGCAAGGCCCGGTTGCCGGTGCTGCGCCAGTTCGTCAACCATTCCGCACTGTTCGCCCCCTACAACTCGCTGATGTACCTGTTCTCCGGGGTGCCGTCCAAGCCGTACCTGGACCGTGAGCGCTTCCCCGAGCTGGACGTGCTGAAGAACAACTGGGAAACCATCCGCGAAGAGGCCATGCACCTGTTCGACGAGGGTTACATCCGCGCCGCCGAGAAGGACAACGACGCCGGTTTCGGTTCGTTCTTCAAGAAGGGCTGGAAGCGCTTCTACCTGAAGTGGTACGACAAGGCCCTGCCATCCGCCGAGCTGCTGTGCCCGAAGACCGTCGAGCTGGTCAACAGCATTCCCAACGTCAAGGGCGCGATGTTCGCCCTGTTGCCGGGTGGCAGCCACCTCAACCCGCACCGTGATCCCTTTGCCGGTTCGCTGCGCTATCACCTCGGCCTGACCACGCCGAACTCGGACAACTGCCGCATCTACGTCGATGGCCAGCCTTATGCCTGGCGTGACGGCGAGGATGTGATGTTCGACGAGACCTATGTGCACTGGGTCAAGAACGAGACCGATGTCACCCGGGTGATCCTGTTCTGCGACGTCGAGCGTCCGCTGAGCAGCCCGTTGATGACCAAGATCAATCGCAAGGTCAGCGCCTTCCTCGGCCGCGCCACCGCGCCGCAGAACACCGATGACGAGCGGGTCGGCGGGATCAACCAGGCGTATGCCTGGAGCAAGAAGTTCAGCAATGTCATCAGTGCCCGGGTGAAGACCTTCAAGCGGGCCAATCCGAAGGCTTACCGGGTGCTGCGGCCGGTATTGGCCGTGGTGGTTGCCTATCTGCTGTATCGCTGGTTGTTCTGATTCGTTCTCTAGGGCCCTATCGCCGGCAACGCCGGCTCCCACAGGTTTCGGCGGCGCACGCGGTACCTGTGGGAGCCGGCGTTGCCGGCGATAGGGCCCTCAAGGCTTGCACTATCAAAATGCCAGGCCTATAGTCCCGATCCTCTGTACCTCACCCGAAGACTCGCTCATGCCAGCTTCCCCTGTAACCCCAGACTTCGCTACCGCGCCCGCCGCGGTGGTTGTCGTGCGCGGGATTCAGCGGGCCGGCACCAGCCAGTACCCACCTGTCGGAACCGTTGTGGCCGTGGTGGTAGTGGGCTGACGCCCCTGCACCCCCAACGCTTCTGAATCCGGCCGGCTGCACCCTCGCAGTCCGTCCGTTCGGCTTACTTGCCCGAATACAGGTGGCAATCCATGTCTTTCCTGCACAAAACCTCCGTGGCCTCGGCGGCCACTACCAGCCTGTTCGTCCTGCTCTGGAGCAGCGGGGCGATCGTCTCGAAACTGGGGCTGGCCCAGGCGACACCCTTCGCCTTCCTGCTGATCCGCTTTCTCCTGGCCCTGGTCGCCCTGGTGCTGCTCGGCCCGCTGTTGAAATTGCGCTGGCCTCGCGAGCGCGGCGCCGTCATCCAGGCGCTGCTCACCGGCGGCATCCTGCTCGGTGCCTACCAGATCTTCTACCTGCTGGCCCTGGACCTGAAGGTCACCCCCGGGGTGATGGCCACGGTCATGGGGGTGCAACCCATCCTCACGGTGATGCTGATCGAGCGTCGACGTTCCCTGGCCCGGCTGTTCGGCCTGTGCCTGGGCCTGGCCGGGCTGGTCCTGGTGGTCTGGCAGGGCATCGGCCTGGGCGGCATGTCCTGGTCCGGCATGCTCTTCGCCCTGCTGGCGCTGGCGAGCATGACCGGCGGTTCGATCCTGCAGAAGCGCATCACCCGCGAGCCGCTGGGGACCTTGCCGTTGCAGTACCTTGCCGGCTTGCTGATGTGCGCGCTGTTCGCCCCGTTCCAGCCGCTGGACCTGCACCTGAATGCGCAGTTCCTGCTGTCGGTGGCGTGGATGGGCCTGGTGGTCTCGGTACTGGCGACCCTGTTGCTGTACCGCCTGATCGCCCGCGGCAACCTGGTCAATGTCACCAGCCTGTTCTACCTGGTGCCGGCGGTGACCGCGGTGATGGACTACCTGATCTTCGGCAACCGCCTGGCGGCCCTGAGCCTGCTGGGCATGGCGCTGATCGTTATCGGCCTGCTGTTTGTGTTCCGCCAGCCCGCGCGGGCTTGAGCACCAGCCACAGGGCCAGGCCGATCAGCAGTCCACCGTAGAGGTGTGCGGTGGACAGCGGCTCGTCCAGCAGCCAGGCGCCCCAGAGCACGCCGAAGGCCGGGATCAGGAAGGTCACGGTGGAGGATTTCACCGGGCCGATTTCGCTGATCAGGCGGAAGTACAGGATGTAGGCGAAGGCGGTGCACAGCAGGCCCAGGCCGAGCAGCGACAGCCATACCGGCCAGCCACCCCAGCTGGCCGGTGGCTGGGTGATCAGGCTCCAGGCGAACAACGGCGTCAGCAGGAGGCTGGCGCCCATCATGCTGCCCAGCGCGGACAGGCGGCTGTCGAGGCCGCCGCGCTGGTCCAGCCAGCGCCGGGCAAGAAAGCCGGAAAAGCCGTAGCAGGTGGTGGCGCCGAGGCAGGCGAGGGCGCCCTGTAACAGTTGCAGGTCGAAGGCCACCGGGCCGGCGCCGCTGAGAATGCCCACCCCCAGCAGGCCGAGGAAGATCCCGGCCAGCTTGGGCAGGGTCATGGCCTCATGGAAGAACAGCGCGCCGATCAGCACGCCCATCAGCGGCGTGGTGGCGTTGAAGATGGCCGAGTAACCGGCCGGCAGCACCTGGGCGGCTACCGAATAGAGCGTCGCCGGAATCCCCGAGTTGATCATCCCCAACACCAGGGCAACCTTGAACTTGCCCTGGAAATCCCAGCGCACCCGCATCAGGGCGAGGATCACCAGCAACCCGGCGCAGGCGATGCTGACCCGGAAAAACGCCGTGGGCACCGTACCCAGCACCGGGGCGATGATGCGCATGAACAGAAAGCTGGCGCCCCAGACGGCGGCGAGGATCAGCAGACGGGACAGGGCGATGGGACTCACGGGATTCTCCGGGCAGGAACGGGGAGGCGAGTGTACGGCATAACCGGCGGCGATCTCGTCCGCTTTCTTGCGGGCTGAATCCGTTCATTGCGGTTTATCCGCAGCGTGTCGCAAAAGCAGTACTGGCAAGGTGCTGCCGATTTGGCTGATCCGCCTCTGTGCAGCGGGCATTAGCCGCGGTTACTCTCAGGCTTTCGTCCCTTCCGCCTGAGGTCCTGATATGCCCCAGCAATGGCCGGCCGCCGATATCGCCCGGATGATCCTCGATGGTTTCGACAACTACCGCGAGCACTTTCGGCAGATCACCGATGGCGCCCGCGAACGCTTCGAGAAGGCCCTCTGGCAACAGATCCAGAGCGCTGCGGCAGCGCGGATCAACCTCTACGAGGAGAAGGTCGCGGAAGTTACCGCGCGCTTGCGCGAAGGCTTCGAGGACGAGGTGTTGCTGGACGTCTCGCTGTGGCCGCTGGTGAAAAGCGCGTACATCAACCTGATCGACCCGCGCCTGGACGATGAGTTGTCGGAGACCTGGTACAACTCGATCTTCTGCAGCCTGTTCAGCCACGACCTGATCAGCGATGGCTGCATGTTCATCCACACCACCCGGCCCTCGCTGCGGGCCCACGAGCGCGCGGCGCAGACCCGCACCTATCGCCCCGACGGGCAACTCAACGGCTTGCTCGCCGGGATCTTCGAGGACTACCGCTTCGATGTGCCCTACGCCGACCTGCCCGGTGACCTGGCGCGGCTGGAGGCGCAACTGCGCGAGAACCTGCCGGACTGGGTGTGCAAGGACCCGCAATTGCAGGTCGAGCTGTTTTCCCCTGTGCTCTACCGCAACAAGGGCGCCTATCTGGTCGGGCGCATCTTCACCCAGGACGAGCAGTGGCCGCTGGTGATCCCGCTGTTGCACCGCGAGGGCCAGGGCATCGACATCGATGCGCTGATCACCGACGAAGCCGATGTCTCGATCATCTTCTCCTTCACCCGTTCCTACTTCATGGTTGATGTGCCGGTGCCGGCGGAGTTCGTCGGCTTTCTCAAGCGCATCCTGCCGGGCAAGCACGTCGCCGAGCTGTACACCTCGATCGGTTTCTACAAGCACGGCAAGTCCGAGTTCTACCGCGCGTTGATCAACCACCTGGCCGCTACCGACGACCGCTTCATCATGGCTCCCGGGGTGCGCGGCATGGTCATGAGCGTGTTCACCCTGCCGGGCTTCAACACCGTGTTCAAGATCATCAAGGACCGCTTCTCGCCGTCGAAGAACGTCGACCGCGCCACGGTGATCGAGAAGTACCGCCTGGTAAAAAGCGTCGACCGCGTCGGGCGCATGGCCGATACCCAGGAGTTTTCCGATTTCCGCTTCCCGGTGAGCAAGTTCGAGCCTGAGTGCCTGGCCGAGTTGCTGGAAGTGGCACCGTCCACGGTGACGGTCGAGGGCGATACGGTGCTGGTGCGCCACTGCTGGACCGAGCGGCGCATGACCCCGCTCAACCTGTACCTGGAGAACGCCAACGACGCCCAGGTCCGCGAGGCGCTGGACGACTACGGCCTGGCGATCAAGCAACTGGCGGCGGCGAATATCTTCCCCGGCGACATGCTGCTGAAGAACTTCGGCGTCACCCGCCATGGCCGGGTGGTGTTCTACGACTACGACGAAATCACCTTCCTTACCGAGGCCAACTTCCGCCATATCCCGCCGCCGCGTTTTCCCGAGGACGAGATGTCCAGCGAACCGTGGTATTCCATCGGCCCTCACGATGTGTTCCCCGAGGAGTTCCCGCCGTTCCTGTTCGCCGATATCGGCCAGCGCCGGCTGTTCAGCCAGCTGCACGGCGAGCTCTACGACGCCGACTACTGGAAGGGGCTGCAGGAGGCGATCCGCGCCGGCAAGGTGATCGATGTGTTCCCGTACCGGCGCAAGGGCCGTGATGAGGTGATCGTTTAACTCTTCAGGCACTTCAGCTCGCTGAAGTCCTGGCGCACCTTGCCCAGGCGCTGGTCCAGATGCTGGCGCTGTTCGGCGCTGCTCTGGGCCATCAGGTCGACCAGCAGGCTGCGCAACTGTTGCTCGGTATTGGCGAAGGCGACGCGGTATTCCGGTGTCCAGAACCGTTCGCGGTCCTTGAGCAGCAGGCCCAGGCGCTGCTCGAAGTCGTCAGCGCCGCGCTGTTCCATCAGGCTGCTGAACTGGGCCTGCCAGTGGGCGCGGTTGGCGATCCACTGGCGGTTCTGCTCACCCAGTTGCGCCGACCATGAAGCTACCCGCTCGCGCTGTTGCGGGCTGAGGCCACCGAACCAGGGCGACAGACGTTTTTCCATGCGTTCGCCGCGTTGTTCGATCTGCTGGGCCAACGGGGTCTTCACGTATTTGGCCTGGCGCTCTTCGATGTCCTTGGCGAAGTTCTGGCGCATTTCGCGCACTTGCTCGTCGTTCATGCCACGCAGCAGTTGCGCCGCCGACGGGGTGATCTGTTCGGCGACCCGGCCCACCGCCTGTCGCGCCTCCAGGGTCCGGGCCTGCAACTGCTGGTCGCTGACCTGGTTGCTGGCGACCATCTGGCGGATGCTGTCGAGCCAGCCCAGGTAGCCGGGCAACTGGGTCTTGCAGTGCCAGGACAGCTCCTGCTTGAGGCGCTGGTCGAGCCAGTTCTTCTGTTGCCGGTTCATGTCCAGGTAGTCGCCGAGCGACCAGGGCACCAGCACGTCGAGGTTGCGGTAGGCCAGGTCCAGGCGCGTGCAGGACAGCAGCAGGAGGATGGCGAGAATCAGCAGGATCGGGCGCAGACGAACGGACATGATGGGCGTCCTTGCATTGGCTTGCTTAGTGGTTATAGAGCAGGTTAGGCCGATGCGGTTCAAATCGATCGCGACAACGCCGATTCGCGGGCAAAACTGCCGAAGCGCAGGGCGAGCGCCGCGGTTCGCGTGTAGAATGCGCGCCTCGCAGCGAGGATTTCGAAGATGGCTTCAGTTGGGCGTTACAACACTTTGCAGGTGGTCAAGCACACGGACTTCGGTCTGTACCTGGATGGCGGCGCGGAGGGCGAGATCCTCCTGCCCAAGCGCTACATCCCCAAGGATACGCCGAGCGAGATCGAGGACTGGCTGAACGTCTTCGTCTACCTCGACAGCGAGGACAAGCTGATCGCCACCACCGAGAAGGCCAAGGTCCAGGTCGGCCAGTTCGCCAGCCTCAAGGTGGTCGAGATCAACAGTATCGGCATCTTCCTCGACTGGGGCCTGCCTAAGGACCTGTTGATGCCGTACTCCGAGGAAAAGCGCCAGATGCGCGCCGGCGAGTACTGCGTGGTGCATGTCTACCTCGACCGCCGCACCCGTCGCGTCACCGCGACCGCCAAGCTCGACCGCTACCTGGACAAGACCCCGGTCAACTACCGGGTCGGCCAGCAGGTCGACCTGCTGGTGGTGGAAGAGAGCCCTATGGGCTTCAAGGCGATCATCAACAACCAGCACTGGGGCCTGATCCACAAGAACGAGGTGTTCAAGTTCCTTCGTTCGGGCAAGCAGGAGAAGGGCTACATCAAGGAAATCCGCGACGACGGCAAGATCGCCCTGAGCCTGCAACCGATCGGTGCCGGCGCCGCCGACAGCCTGCATGAGCAGATTCTTGCCAAGCTCAAGGCCGCCGACGGCGTGCTGCCAGTCAGCGACAAGAGCGACCCGCAGGTGATCAGCGACCTGTTCGGGGTCAGCAAGGGCAACTTCAAGAAGGCCATCGGCGCCTTGTACAAGAGCGGCCAGATCGTCATCCACGACAACCGCATCGAACTGGCCTGACGTCTCAGCGCTGGCGGAAACCGGAGAAATCCAGGTTTTCGCCACCCGGGCGCAGGTCACGCAGCAGCGAGTCGCGGTCGGCGGACAGGGCGATGCTGATGGTCGAACGGCGCTTGCCAGGTTTGCGTACTTCCATCTGCTCCATGTGCGAGCGCAGGTAGCGCCGCGGCACCTTCAGGTGCTGCAACTGATCGCCTTCCGGGGTGTGCAGCAGCAGGTTCACCCATCCGGTATTGGTGCGCAGCCAGGCCACCGGCACATCGAACCACCACAGGCTGCGCTTGCTGTCGAGTACGGCGAACAGAGTGTTGTCGCTGTTCAGCGCGGGAATCCCCAGCACCTCGTTGCGACGGGCGATGGCGGTGGTCTTGTCGAGCTTCATGGGGTGTCCTGCGGGTGATGCCTGGAAAAGGCCGGCTATTTTGCGGGCAATGGGCTGAAACATAAAGTGGCAGGTGCCTGTCGACAGATTTTCAGCGCTCTTGAGATCGAGCGCCGCCCGCGCGGCGCATCGCGGCATAGGTATCTACACATCTCGATCAAGCACAACACAAAACCCTGTGGGAGCGGCTGTTAGCCGCGATTGGGCGCGAAGCGGCCACAAAACCGGTGCCCTCGGTGTGTCAGGCAGATCTGGGACTCAGGTTTTACGACGGCTTCGC